>Ga0265295_1000143_pt1 | contig 146949 bp, 147 predicted proteins | sample Munlansysbiofilm_FD_192503 | JGI IMG/M metagenome (GOLD analysis project Ga0265295, IMG submission 192503) | Leachate microbial communities from a municipal landfill in Southern Ontario, Canada - Methane capture system biofilm | ecosystem: Engineered > Solid waste > Landfill > Unclassified ... | reverse complement strand
TCTAATCATAATTTTAAAGATCTTAATTTTAAACCGTACTGGTCAAATTGGACGGGAATTATAATAGGAAAATCTTACTTTGTCAAGAGGTTTGCGCTTAACTTTGGCTTAAATTTTGGAATTCTTTTATATTAATCTTTTATTTACAATTTTTTTATATTATAATCTCCATAATATAGCAATTTATTGTTATATGTATTAAATAAAAAATCTTAAGATTATAAGGAAGGGATTTATGTACAATAGAGATTATTTGACAGATCAGACAAATAGTTACTCAAATGAATCATCAAAACAAGCATATATAATGAGCTTTTTAAAAGCTACTTATCAACTTTTTGCAGGTTCACTTTTAGCAGCAACTGCTGGAGCTTATATTGGATTAGGAATTGTTAACTATATAGCTGGTCCTATGATGTGGGTTTTGTTTGCTATTGAGTTGGCACTTATATTTTTTGTAATTCCTAGAGTTAAACATACTCCTGGTGTAAATTTAGCTGTATTATTTGTATTTACATTTATTACAGGTCTTACAATTGCTCCTCTTTTAACTGCAATTTTTGCAATGCCAGGTGGTGCTTCAATTGTTGGTCAAGCATTTTTAATGACATCAATTGCTTTTGGTGGAATTTCAATGTTTGCTATGACAACTAAAAAAGATTATGGTTTTATGGGTAAATTTTTATTTATCGCTCTAATCATTATGATTGTTGCTGGTATTTCTAATATCTTTATTCAATCTTCAATGATGCAACTTGTAATTGCAAGTGCTGGTGCTTTACTTTTCTCTGCATTTATTTTGCATGATACACAAAATATAATCAAAGGAAATTATGACTCTCCAGTTGAAGCAGCTTTATCTTTATACTTAGATTTCTTTAATCTATTTATATCGCTTCTTCAAATACTTGGTATTATGAAAAATAATGAGTAATTTATTGGGGTAATTTTGCCCCAATATACTATATATAATATGAATAACAATTTTTTACGAATAATCGACTCAAACCTTAATAGACTTAGAGAAGGAATTCGAGTTGTTGAGGATATTTTTAGATATGTATATAATGATAAGGAATTATCTACTAAACTAAAAGATTTAAGGCATCTTGCAAGAGTTGAGAACTTTTATGAAATTTTAGAGTCAAGAGATGTTCAAAATGATGTTTTAAGAGAGTCTATTAAAAGTGAACAAAACAGAGAAGATTTAAACTCAATTTTAATTGCAAACTTCAAAAGAGCTCAAGAGAGTTCAAGAGTTTTAGAAGAGCTTACAAAACTTTCATCTATTAAAGATAGTGAAAACTTTAAATATATAAGATATGAACTCTATATTTTAGAGAGCGTTTTAACAAAAATAACTTCAAACTCTAAATAGTTTAAGTTATACTCTTTATACAATCTTTTTGCACTTTCATAAGATAGTTCGCTACTACCACTTACACCTGATTTTTTAATATAATCAAAAAGCTCTTTTTTGTTATCAAACTCTAATTTATAATTTATAGTCTCAAATTCACAAATAAAATATTTGTTAAAAGCTTTTTTTATACTATTTTCATCAAGAATTGGTGATCTATTTTTGCTTATATTTTGAATTGTTTTAAATGTATTTGAGGTAAATAAAACTGCATTTATCTCTTTTGTAATTTTAGATAGATGTTCTACTAACTTTTCTAAATCTGCAGACCATTGAAGAGCTGATGAAGATAATACAATATCAAAGTTTTGATTTTTTGTGTAGTCTATAAACTCTTGAGAATCAAAATTTAAACTTTTCAACTCTAGATTCTTTGCCTTAGGATGAAGATTACACATCTGTTTTGAACCATCAATAGCTAAGTATCTATCAAAATCCCAACTGATATTTGAAAAAACCTGACCACTACCGCAACCTAACTCTAAAATATTTTTAGGTTTTGATTTTAGCTCACGAATCAAAGATTTTGCACAAATTTGTTGGATTATATTATATGATTGATACTCTTTTGCATATTTTGAGAATTGATTTTTTTTTTGCATTGTTCTCTTTAAAAAAAAATTTAATATACATTTTATCTATTTTAAATTTAGTTTTGGATAAAATAAACACCATTTTTAAAAAAGGAATATAGATAATGACATCTACACTTTTAATAGTTCAAATTGTTTTAGCGGTGCTAATTGTAATTGTAGTTCTACTTCAAAAGAGCTCAAGTATTGGTTTAGGAGCATATAGCGGAAGCAATGACTCTGTGTTTGGGGCAAAAGGTCCTGCTAACTTCTTATCAAAAGCAACTATGGCTTTAGGTATTGTATTTGTAATCAATACATTAATTTTAGGTTATTTATATAATCAAGAGAGAAATAAAAGTGCAATTGATAGCGTAAAAATTGAATCGCTAATTCCTTCAAGTCCAATTACTGAAACAAAAGAGAACACAGCACCAGCTGCACCACAAACTAAGTAAAAATTTAAAGGAGTTTTATATGTTGAATGAAATTTATTCACAAACAAAAGAGCAAATGGAGAAATCTATTGAGGCTTTAAAAAGAGATTACAAAACTTTACGAACAGGTAAAGTAAGTGTAAATATCTTAGATAATATAAAAGTTGATTATTATGGAACAATGACTGATTTAAGTCAAGTTGGTTCTGTATTAGCAACAGATGCAACAACAATTACAATTAGCCCTTGGGAAAAAAATCTTTTAGGAGCTATTGAAAAAGCTATACAAACTGCAAATATTGGAGTAAATCCAAATAACAATGGTGAAGTAATTAAACTATTTTTTCCACCAATGACAGTTGAGCAAAGACAAGAGACAGCAAAACAAGCTAAAATCATGACTGATAATGCAAAAGTTGCTATTAGAAATATTAGACAAAACTCAAATACAAAAGTAAAAAATCTTCTAAAAGATAAAGAGATTACTGAAGATGATAGTAAAAAAGCTCAAGATGAGATTCAAAAAATAACTGATGGTTTTGTAGCAAAGGCTGATGAAACTTTAAAAACAAAAGAGAAAGAGATTTTAACGGTTTAATTATGAATATAGAACAAATATATAAAGAATCAGATGCACTACTTGAAGGGCATTTTAAATTAAGCAGTGGAAACCACTCACAATTTTATCTACAAAGTGCAAAAGTACTTGAAAATCCAAAAACTGCGAAACTTCTTGCTGAAGCATTAGCTCTTGAGATTAAAAAGTCTGGAATTAAAATTGATGCAGTTTGTGCTCCTGCGCTTGGTGGATTAATTGCTGGATTTGCACTTGCAACTGCTTTAGATGTAAGATTTATTTTTGCAGAACGAGCTGATGGTGAAATGACTATCAGAAGAGGTTTTAAAGTAAAAGAGGGTGAAAGATATCTAGTTTGTGAAGATATTATTACAACTGGAGGAAGTGCACTAGAAGCTGCACGTGAGATTGTAAAAGGTGGTGGTGAAGTTGTGGCTTATGCAGCACTAGCAAATAGAGGTTTTTGTCAAAGAGTAGGAAGTGAATTATCAAGAAAAGATAACTGTAAACTGCCGCTTGACAAACCACTTTTTGCACTTGCAGATTTTGCATTTGAGATGTATAATCCTGAAAACTGCCCTTTATGCAAAGATGGAAGTGTTGCTATAAAACCAGGTAGTAGAGGAAACTAATGGCAAAATGGAGAGATGTAAAACAAAATAGAGCAAAAAATATTAAAGCCAAAACTGTTTTACAATCATCTTCTAATTTTGTTCCTCTTTTTACACGATTTAAAGCTTTTTTAACTGACTTTTTTTTAATTACAACTCCAATTTTATATATCGTTATCTATTTAATAATGGGTGGAGGAGTAGAGTTTTCTCAAAATAGATTAGCTGGTTGGGCTATTATTTTATTTACAGTTTTATTTATTATTGCTATTTTTTGGCTAAAAAGTGGTCAAACTCCAGGTCTAAAAGCTTATGATTTAAAGCTTGTAGATAGAGAAACAAAATCTAGAGTAACTATTTTGCAAGTGCTTATTAGATATTTTGTTACACTATTTTCTATAATTTTATTTGCTCCTTTGTTTTTTGCCTATTTTAATAAAGATAGAAAAACAATCCAAGATATTCTTTCAAAAACAGATATTGTAAACGAAAAAGATGCTATTTTTTAATATATCAGCATTTTATTTTTTCTATTTTGCTGCTGTTGGAATATATGTAATATTTTTACCAAAAGTTCTAAGCGATATTGGATATAGCACTTTTGATATTGGTCTAATTCTAGCAGTTGCTCCTTTAATGAAATTTGCTATGCCCTTTTTATTTTTAAAACATATAAATTTAAATAAATCTATGTTTAAAAAGGCTCTTTTTTTAACTGTTTTGGCTGTTGCCCTATTTTATATAACAATTGAACACTTCTATATTTTTATGTTAAATAATGCTTTTTTAGCAGCTTGTTTATCTTTAATTTTGCCATATCTTGAAGTTACTACAATTACAGTTTTAGGAAAAGATAGATATGGAAAAGCAAGACTTTATGGCTCAATTGGTTTTATGATTATTGCACTTGTTTTAGCAAAATTTCTAACATCTCCATTTATTGCATTACACTACTATTTAGCCGTTGTTGTAATTACTGTAATATTTGCTCTTCTTTTACTGAAAAATGATTTAGAAGCAAAGCTTAGTAATAGTGGAGATGAAGTATTCTCTTTTTTAAAACATTGGGCATTTTGGGCAAGTATATTTTTTATGCAAGTTAGTTTTGGTGGATTTTATAACTTCTTTACAATTTATGAACTTGAGCATGGTTTATCTTTAGAGACAATATCTTATCTTTGGGCATTTGGTGTTGTATGTGAGATTTTAATGTTATATTATCAAGCACCAATTTTAAAAAATAATTTATTAACTATAATTAAATTTTGTGTAGCAGTTACAGCTTTTAGATGGTTACTTCTATATTTATATCCTCATTCACTTGAAATTGTATTTTTTACACAAGCTATTCATGCATTTTCATTTGCTCTATTTCATAGTGCTGCTGTTATTTACCTATACTCACTTTATGACAATAAAAAACTAGCTCAGCAATTTATGTTTGGTATTGGATATGGATTAGGTGGATTTATTGGAGCTTTTGTTTCAGGTGCTGTTTATGGAGAGTTTTTATTTTTATATAGCTTTATTTTTGCAATACTATCTTTTATATCACTATTTTTTATAAAAAAACAAAAAATTTAACCATAAACTAAATCCATCTTTTTTTTCTAAAAATCATATATTGAGAAAAGATTACTAAAATTAAAATGCTAGTAAAAATATAAAATGCATTTTCGTTATTTGCACCTGGTATTCCACCAACATTTATTCCCAAAAGTCCTGTTAAAAATGTAAGCGGCAAGAATATTGCAGAGATAATTGATAAAATATACATTTTTTTATTCAAATCTTCACTTAATCTATTTGTCAACTCCTCTTGTATTAAAATAACTTTATCCCTAATAGTATCAAGCTCTTCTATATGTCTCATTAATTGATCATTTGTTTCTCGTATCTCTATTTTTCTATACTCATCTATCCAAGAGATTTTTTCGCTAGTTAATTTAATCAAAGCATCTTTTTGTGGAGTTAAATATCTTTTTAAAATAATAGTCTCTCTTCTAACATTTAAAATTTTAGTTCTAAAATCTTGCTTTTTCATATCCATAATATTCTCTTCTAGATAATCTGTTCTATCTTGAATTTCATCGATAACATCATCTATTCTATCAATCATACGATTAGTTAATTCAACTAAAAACTCTGAACTACTTTTTACTCCTATCCCTTTTTCTAAATCTTCAACTATCTCTTCAATAGACATCAAAGTTCTTCTACTTGTGCTAATAATCATATTCTTTGATATATATAATCTAATAGAGATCATATTTTCAGGTTTTGAGTTTGGTTCTAAATTTACACCTCTTAATGCAATAAGCAAAGAATCACCTAAAATAGTGGTTCTTGGTCTTGTTTCACCAGCTAAAAGTGCATCAGCAACAATAGAATCTTTAAATTGAGTTTGTATCCAATTTTTTGCTTCTTTTTGCGAATAGTCAAAATGAACCCATAAGATATTATCTTCTGTTCTATCAATACTTTTTAGCTCTTCATATTTTAACTTTTTAGCAGAGCCTTTTTTATTGATTAAAAATCCTAAAAATGGAACTTTTTTCACTATTTTTCCTTTTAATTAATAGAATAAACTATCTCTGTTTTTAGTTTTTGCTCTTTTATCTCTTCTAGTTTTAAATTTTTTAGCTCTAAATTCATAAAATCTTCAAATGTTTTAACACTATTTTGAGCAATAATTTTTAAAATCTCTCCTCTATAAGCCTTTGCAAAATGGCTTACAACCTTACCATCTTTTATAAATTTTAAAGTTTTATATGGTTTTTTTATAGTGTAAAACTTCTCATAAAATCCAGCTCTTAAATCTAAGATATCCTCATCTTTTAAATAATCATCAATAGCTTTACTAAAGTTATCACTATAAAACTTCTCTATTTTTAAGTTATTAAAACTCTCACCTTGCTTTAATTTATAATCAGGAATCAAATCACTTGCTTTTATAACACCAAAAATATTTGAAAAAATCAAAACATTTTCATCTATATAATTTTGTTCATTTTTATCTAAATTATTATAATTTAAATAATCATAAGCAACACCTTCATATCTTTGAATTGCTTTTTTAAGAGGTAAAGAGAAGATATCGACTCTATATTTTTCTATTACATCATCTTTTTTTGTTCCAAAAAGTTTTTCTAAATCACTTTTTGATGCAGTTTTTAAAAAATCATTATATGCTTTTACAATCTTTGCTCTTTTATTAAAAAGCTCTGGAAATATAAAGTTATTTTTACTAAAAGCTATTTTATCACCACCAGAAATTTTTGTCTCACTTGGAGAAAATAGTATTTTCATTTTAAACTCTTTTTTATAATTATAATTAGGAGAGATATCTCCTAATTTTTACCAAGAAAATGCAATAGCTAAATTAACACTTGCTTGTTTTGGTAATTTTGTTCCATCTATATGAGTAGATTTACTTGCCATTTGAGCAGATAATTCAACAGGTCCCATAGAAACTCCAGCTGTGTATATCAAACCAGAATCATCATTGCTTGATAAATTCTTCATTACTCCAGCATTTAAATCAAGAATAAATAGATCAAAACTAGCACCTCCTCCTACATATCTTGATTTCATACCATTTATTGATTCATTTTCAGTTAAATCAACATCAAAAGCAAGTTCTACAAAACTAATTTTATATGCAGCTCCAGCTCTTACCATAGGATCAAGTTTAAACTCCCCTCCATTTGTCTTATCAAAAGATGGTGAATTTAAATTTTTTCCTACAAGAGCCAAAGTTAAATCTTCATCAAAAGATGGATTATATGCAACTCCCAAATCTAAACCAACTGTTGTAGAATCTTTTTTATTTTTATCAAAATCATCAGATATATCATTATCACTTGAAAAACTATGAAAACTACTATAAGTAGTTCCTTTCATTAGCTTAAAAGCTCCTCCTAAATAGATATCTCCAAAATCTGTACCAAAAGCATGTCCATAGGCAACTGGTATCTCAATAACAGCAAGAGCATCAAGCTGAACTCCTGTATTTCCAATACCCTCATCCATTGCATAAATTAAAGAGTTACCTTCATAATCTGTTGAATTAAGACCTGTTGTAACACTATTATTTGAATTTAATTCATAATAGCTTCCACCATTTTCAAATATTAATCTGTTATATTGTTGATCTACTTTTGAAGTTCCAGCAACATCAGCATTTGCAAAAATACCAAAACCAAAGTTTTTAATCGCAAATGCTACATCAACTGTTGGTGCTACATTAAAAGATTGATTGTTTGCTCCTAGGATAATATTTTTTGATTGATTTAATTTTGTTAAATTATCATTTGAAAATCCAGTTAAAGGTGTTGTATTTTCAGCCAACTCAACTAAATCAGAAAAATTTAAATCATCCAGTTGACTAACTGTATCTAAAACTCCATTATCTCTATATCCAACTCCAACTCCTGTGTGAAATGCAAAAGTCTTTTTATTTTTTGCTAATAGAGCTGGATTATTGTAACTTGCAAGTGATGATGGTGATGTAGCAATACCAGCTCCACCCATTGAAGTTGCTTTTGAACCTAAAACTTGAAAACTAGCTGCATTTAAACTTGTAGTAAGTAGTGTTGCAGCAACTATTGATTTTGTTATTTTTTTCATACCTTTTCCTATTTCTATAATTGCAAAATTATAACAAGAAATAGAAGATTTGTATCAAAAATTACCAACATAAGATAAAAGCTTGTTATGATCTAAAATTTTAATATGACCTTTATCATTTTCTATAACACCATCTTTTTTTAGTTTTGCAAGTTGTCTTGAAAATGTTTCAGCAGTTATATTTAATATTTGTGCAATTTTTATCTGTCTTAAGTTTTTCAATAACTCTTCATTTTCTAACAAAAATTTCGCTATTTTTTCAATACTATTTAAAGATACATTATAGTTTATAAAACTCTCTAAATATTTTATCTTTTTAGTTAAAGATTTTATAAAAAACATTGCAATTTGTGGTTTTAATAAAAACTCATCTTTAAATTTTCTATAATCTATTAAAATAACTTCACAATCAGTTTCACAAGAGCAATTTGCTAAAAAATTTATCTCTTCATAGTTTACAATTTCAGCTATTAAAGATGGAGCTATTAGATTATGAATTATTATCTCATTATCTTTAAAATCATGAGTATAAAGCTTTACTATTCCTTTTGTTAAAAGGTGTAAAAACTTTGGTTCATCCCCTTTGTAAAAAAGTATCTCATCTTTTTTATACTTTTTTTTAAATGATATCTCTTTTAGCCTATCTAAATCTTTTTTATCTAAAAAATTAAAAAACTCATAATCATCAAAAACTTTTCTCATATTTTGTTCCTTTCTCTTGATAACTATCAAGAAAATATTTTGTATTGTATGCAAAAATTATAAAAATAGAGTAAAGAAGATTTTATGACAAGTGAAAAATTTATAAGTGAAGTTAAAACTCTTAAGAAGTTTTATGAGTTATATTGTATAGATAAGCATCAAAATCAATATAATAAATCTGAAATTCAAATATATAAAGATTTAAAAATAGATATAGATTTATATCTTTGCAAAGAGTGTTTTGAAGCAATTAACTACTCATTTAATAAACTACAAAATTGTCCCCACGAAACTAAACCAAGATGTAGAAATTGTCCAAAACCTTGTTATGAAAAAGATAGATGGAAAAGTATTGCAAAAGTTATGAAATATTCAGCTATAAAACTCTCTCTTGGAAAAATCAAATCAAGGGTTATGAATCTTTTTAATTAATCTACCAAATAATAGATTCTTTATTTAAAGATTTTAAAATATCATTTGTTTTAGAGAAGTGTTTACAGCCAAAAAATCCCCTATATGAACTAAGTGGGCTTGGGTGTGGAGCCATTAAAATATGATGTTTTTTTATATCTATTAATTTTGTCTTTGAAATAGCAGGGCTTCCCCAAAGAATAAAAATAGTATCTTCGCAATTATCGCTTATATATTTAATTATATTATCTGTAAAAACTTCCCAACCTAAATTGTGATGAGATTTTGGTTTTGTCTCTTCTACAGTTAAAATTGTATTTAAAAGAAGCACTCCTTGTTTTGCCCAAGGTGTTAAATCTCCATCTTCACAAATAGATTTTTTGCCCAAATCACTCTGTATCTCTTTTAATATATTTTGCATAGATGGTGGATTTTTTATATTAGCTGGAGTTGAAAATGCCAAACCTTGGGCTTGTCCAAAGCCATGATATGGATCTTGTCCAAGAATTACTACTTTTAAATTTTCAAGTTTTGTCAAAGAAAAAGCTTTAAAAATATTTTGTTTTTCAGGAAATACTGTAGTAGTTTCATATCTTTTGTTTATCTCTTTTTCTAAAGATTTATAGTAATCTTTTTGTTTCTCTAAATCTATAATATCTTCCCAAGTCATTTATCTAATCTTTATTTTGATTTTTAGTAGTTATTTTTATAAGTAGTTTGAAAGAGACAATTTTGCCCACTTGGTCAAAATTATAAATTTTGGGATACCAAGTGTGGCAAACTCTTGTTGAGTGAAAATTACTTATAAATTAAGTAATTATTTTTATAAAACTGGTGATTTAATAACCATCATTTTTTGATTTTGCATCTCTCTCATAGAATCTGGAATTCCACCAAGTCCTAATCCTGAAGTTTTAGCTCCACCAAATGGCATCCAATCAACTCTAAATGCTGTATGGTCATTTACCATAACTGCTGTTGCATTTAATCTTTTTATAGATTTTAAAGCTGTATCAATATTTTTTGTAAATACTGCTGCTTGGAATGAAACATCTAGTTGATTTGCTCTAGCAATTGCTTCATCTAAAGTTTTATATGAATATACACACACAACTGGTCCAAAAATCTCTTTTTGAGAGATAATCGCATCATCACTTGGATTAACAATAACAGTTGGTTCAAAACAAGAATCAGAGATTCTTTTTCCACCTGTTAAAATTTTTCCACCTTTTGTAACTGCTTCATTTACCCACTCTTCAACTCTATTTACTTCATTATGATTAATTAGTGGTCCAACTTCAGTTTTTGGATCAAGTTGATTTCCAACAACTAATTTTGAAGCTTTTTCGGCAATTTCAGAAGCTACTGTGTCTGCAATTGATTCATGAACAAAAATTCTTTGAACTGATACACAAACTTGACCAGCGTGATAAAATCCACCTTTTACTAAATCTGGAATCATAGCTTCAATATCTGCATCTGGCTCAACAATAACAGGTGCAACTCCACCATGCTCTAATGCACTTCTAGTTCCTGGAGATGATTTAGAGTTTAAATACCAACCAACAGGACCAGAACCAATAAATGTAAAGAATGCAGTTTTTGGAGATGTTACTAATAACTCTCCAGCATTTCTATCACAAACAACAGCTTGAGCCCAACCATTTGGTAAACCAGCCTCTTTTAAAATCTCTACTAATTTAATCGCACTCATTGGAGTTTGAGTTGCTGGTCTAATAATTACTGGACATCCAACTGCAATTGCTGGAATTACTTGATGAACAGCAAGATTAAACGGGTGATTAAATGCAGAAATTGCAGCAACAACACCTATTGGCTCTTTCATTGTGTATGCAATTCTATTTGCACTTGATGCTGTATGACCCATAGCAATTTCATGACCTTCTTGAAGTCCTATTTGCTCAATAGCAATTTTAATTCCATTTATAGCTCTTTGAATTTCAACTTTAGAGTCAATATATGGTTTTCCACCTTCACTTGCACAAAGGATTGTAAGCTCTTCAACTTGAGAACTCATAATTTTCATTACATTTTCTAAAATCTCTATTCTTTTATATTTTGGAATCCAATTATCTCTATCTAAAAAAGTTTTATGCGCTAAATCAATAGCTGATTCAACCTCTTCATAAGTGTTAAATTTTACAGTTCCAACTACTTTTCCATCAAATGGTGATGTAACTTCTATCGTACTCATATTTTCTCCTTTGAATTTTAATTTTAAAGATTAAAAAAGGGGCTTTAGATTTAAAGCCCCTTTTTCTTAATGTTTAGATTAAACTAAACAAGTTTTATTTGGTAGTAACTCATTTAAGATTGAGTGGTTTAAAGAGTAATCAACAGCAAGGTCAATTAAATGAACACCTTTACCATTTACACACTCTTTTAAAATTCTTTCAAAATCTTCAACTGATGTTGGTCTATAACCTTTTGCACCATAAGACTCAGCATATTTAACAAAATCAGGATTTCCAAGATCAAGTCCAAATGACTCAAATCCCATTCCTGTTTGTTTCCATTTAATCATTCCGTATGCATTATCATTTAGAATAATTACAGTTAAATCAAGTCCTAATCTAACAGCTGTCTCCATCTCTTGAGAGTTCATCATGAACCCACCATCTCCACAAACTGAAACAACTTTTTTATTTGGGTTGATCATTTTTGCCATCATTCCAGAAGGAAGTCCAGCTCCCATAGTTGCAAGTGCATTATCTAGTAAAAGTGTATTTGGTTTTGCACATCTATAGTTTCTTGCAAACCATAATTTATAAACACCATTATCAAGCGTTACAATATCTTCAGCAGCTAATGTTTGTCTAATAGCTCTTACAGCTCTTTGAGGTAAAATTGGGAATCTATTATCACCAAAATATTTTGATAATCTAGTTCTAATCTCTTCTGCCATTCTTGTATAGTAATCAAAATCCCAGTGAGCTTGAACTTTTATTTTCTCAGTTATTTTTGCAATATTACTTGCGATATCTCCAACAACATCCATTTGTGGGAAGTAAGTATCATCTACTTCAGATGGGAAGAAGTTAACATGCATAACTTTTGTTGCACCCTCTTTATTTGACATAAAAAATGGTGGTTTTTCAATAACATCGTGTCCAACATTGATAATTAAATCTGCTCTATCAATTGCACAGTGAACAAAATCATCTTTACTTAATGCAGCCGCACTTAAACACATTGGATGATTTTCATCAATAACACCTTTACCCATTTGAGTAGAGAAGAATGCCATACCAGTTTTATTTACTAAATCTGTTAAAGTATTTCCTATTCTTGTTCTATTTGCTCCAGCCCCAATTAAAAGTAGTGGTCTTTTAGCTTTTTCAATCATAGCAACTGCTTCTGCAATAACCTCATCAACTGCTGCTGGATATTTTACATTGTAAACTGGGTAGATTGTTGTATCAGCATCTACAGGTTCGTGTGCAATATCTTCAGGTAGTTCAATATGAACAGCACCAGGTCTTTCAGTTGTTGCAATTTTAAATGCATCTCTTACAACAGAAGGGATATTATGAACATTTACAATTTGTTTTGCAAATTTAGTCATCGGTCTCATCATTCTAACAATATCAATGATTTGGAATCTTCCTTGTTTTGATTTTTTAATTGGTTTTTGACCAGTTATCATCATCATAGGCATTCCACCTAATTGTGCATAAGCAGCACAAGTAGCAAAGTTTGTAGCTCCAGGGCCTAAAGTTGCTAAACAAACTCCAACTTTTCCTGTTAATCTTCCATAAGTTGCAGCCATAAATCCTGCACCTTGTTCATGTCTTGTTAATATAAGTTTAATATTTGATTTTCTCATAGCTTCCAAGAAATCTAAATTCTCTTCACCAGGAACACCAAAAATGTACTCAACACCTTCGTTTTCTAATGCTTTTACAAATAAATCTGATGCATTCATTTTATTACTCCAAAATTTTATAATGATTTAATTATACCGTTTTATAATTAACCGTTTTTAATGAAAATTCAATCTCAATTTATATTTGAAAATATAATTGATAAACAGTTGCTATTATAGCCACAATATAGTTTAGTTTTATTAATATGCAACTTTTTTTTTCAATCTAAAGATTATTTTTGTAAAAAAGTTACACTTTTATTTAGAACGCCTATTTTTAGGGCTTTTATTTTTACAATATTTACATAAATTTTGTTACATAAAATCTCAATTTATGAAAATATTGGTTAAACTTCTATTTTTATTATAAAGGTTAAATATGAAAAAAACACTTATTTTTGATTTAGATGGAACACTTTTAGACTCTATTTATGATATTGCACTATGTATGAATGAAGTTTTAACAAGCTTAAAATTAGATACTTATAAAATAGATGAATATAAATATTTTGTTGGAAGTGGAATGGATGTTTTAATAGATAATGCTTTAAAGAATAGTATTGAATTAAAAAATGAAGCCACAAAAAGATTTAAAGAACTTTATGAATTTAATCTTCATAAAAATACAAAACCTTATGATGGCATTTATGAACTTTTAGATGAGCTTGTTAAATTAGATTGTAATTTAACAGTTTTATCAAACAAACCAGATTTTATGACAAAAGAGTATGTAAAAACATTATTTAAAGATTATCCATTTTTAGAAGTTCATGGACAAAAAGAGCAACAAGCTAAAAAACCAGACCCTATTCAAGCACTAAATATTGCTTCAAAACTAAAAATTAATCCAAGTGAGATATTTTTTGTTGGAGATACAAAAGTTGATATGCAAACAGCAAAAAGTGCAAATATGAAGGCAATTGGTGTTTTATGGGGCTTTAGAGATGAAAAAGAGCTAAAAGAGCATGGTGCTGATTTTATTGTAAAAGAGCCTTTGGAGATTATAAATATTATCAAATAATATTGACAAATGATATTTATGGTTATATAATAGAACCCATTTTAAAATAAAGGATTCAAAAATGTCAAAAGTAATAAAACAATTAAATCAAATTCAAGCTGATGCACATGCTCTTTATGTAAAATTACATAATTATCACTGGAATGTAAAAGGTATGGATTTTCATCCAGTTCATAACTACACAGAAGGTGTTTATGATGAGATGTCAACTCTGTTTGATGATGTTGCTGAAAGAGCGATAATTTTGGGTGGAAAAGCACTTTTAACAATTGATGATTTAGTAAAAACAACAAAAATAAAGACTGAAACAGGTGATAGTTTTAAATCAAAAGAGATTGTTGAAAAAATTACTGAAGATTTCAAATACCTTTTAGAAGAGTTTAAAAAACTAAGCGCTCTTGCAGGTGAAAATGCAGACAAAGGAACAGAAGCTTTTGCAGATGAGAAAGTTGCAAAACTTGAAAAAGATTTATGGATGCTATCTAGCATGACAAAATAGTGATTAAGGGATTTTCCCTTAATCATCTCTTCTTTTTAACTCACTTATATACAATACATTTTAAAGAGTCTTTATGAAAAAATCAACTAGCCATATATATTTAATTATTCTATTATCTATTTTATCTTCAGTTGCTCCAATAGCAACAGATACTTATCTTCCATCAATTCCAGAGATTGCAAAATATTTTGATGTAAATATACATAAAATTGAACTATCTTTATCAATATTTTTAATAGGTTTTGCAGTTGGACAGATTTTTGGTGGACCAATTTCTGATAGATATGGAAGAAGATTTGGTTCTATTTTGGGACTTATTGGTTTTGCTTTTTTTAGTTTTTTAATAATTTTTAGCTCAAATGTTTATGAACTTTGGATATATAGATTTTTAGAGGCATTTTTTGGAGGAATTACAGTTGTAAATGCAGCTGCTGCTGTAAGAGATAGATTTAAAGGGCAAGAGGCTGCAAAGGTATTTTCATTGATTGGGATTATTAGAAGTATTGCACCTTTATTGGCTCCTGTTTTTGGTGCTTTAATAATACATTTTTATCCATGGGAAGGTATTTTTGTATTTCTAACAATATACTCTTTATTTGTAGCATTTTTAGTCTATAAAGATTTGCCAGAGAGTTTTGTAAAAAGTGAGCAAAAAGTTTTAGAGTCCTATAAATCTGTTCTAACACACAAAAAAGCTATGAAAGCTATGTTGGTACTTGCTATTAGTTTTGGAGGTTTTTTTATATTAATCGCCAAAACATCATTTATATATATTGAATATTTTGGAATAAAAACAGACTATTTTCCACTATTTTTTGGAATAAATTTTATTATTTTAATGTTTATGATAAAAGTAAATGTAAATCTTCTTAAAAAATATAATGCTTTGAGTATTGTAAAATTTGCAATACTTTTTCAAATAGTTGTTGGATTAATTTTTATTTTAATTCACCAAAATATAACTTTGATTCAAACTGTTATTGTTTTGGCTGCTTATATGAGTATGATGGCTTTTGTTTTTGGAAATTGTATGGCAATTGCTCTTGAGCACTTCTCAAAAAATGCTGGAGTTGCTAGTGGAGTTATTGGTGTTTTACAGTTTGGTTTGGGAGCACTTATCTCATCTATTGCGCTATATTTTGATGATAATGGATTTTTTACAATAGCTTTTAGTATAACTTTATTATCTTTTATCTCTTACTTAATAATTAGAAGCTATAAAGCTTAAATCTACTTTTTAAAGTAGATTTTTGTACTTAAGCCTCTATATTTTTTATTATTATAAATATATTCACTATTTGCTACTTCTATAGTTGCATTATGTCTTATATTAATACAATTATGAGTCATAGATAGACCTATTCCTGTACCTAAACTTTGATGTTTTGTTGTAAAATATGGTTCAAAAACTCTATTAATAATAGCTTTATCTACACCTTTTCCGCTATCTTTTATCTCTATTATAAACAAATCTTTATCACTTTTTGTACTTACAAATATATATCTATCTTCTGTCTGTTTTATTAAAGCATCTTTTGAATTTGTCAAAATATTTATAAAAGATTGAATCAACTCATTTGGATAGGCTTTTAAAAGCAAATCTTCATCAAAATCAACCACTATATTAATACTATTCACCTTTGCAATTGGATTAAAAATATTTAAACTCTTTTCTAAAATAGATACTAAACTAGTAGATTCTAAACTCTTATCATCAACTACAAAATTGCTAATATCTTCTATTGTATTTGATAGATAATTTACCTGTTGTAAAATAAGATTCATATCTTTTTCAAAGTCATAACTATTTAGCTTATCATATTTTTTCAATATATTTATGCCACTTGCAATCGAGCTTATAATACTTAAAGGTTGTCTCCATTGATGTGCAATATTCTCCAACATACCTTTCATTGAAAAAAGTTTAGCTTGTTCTTTTAATATGTTATCACTTGTTAAATCTTTCATATTAATCAAAATATGCTCTTTGTCTGGTAACCAAGATGAAAAAATCCTAGAATCAATTTTTCTATATTTTCCAATACAAGATTTATCAATAGTTATATTTTGAATATCCCCTTTTATAAACTCTTCATTTAGTGCTTTTACTCTTTCAATATCTTCAGGTGCAGTTAAAGCAATACAAGATGTTTGCAAAAGCTCTTCTTGAGTATATCCTGTTAATTCACAATAAGTTTTATTTACTTTAATAAAATTTGTATCTTTGTCTATTATTGCTAAGCCATCTATTGTATTGTTAAATATTGTTTCTAAAAGCTCTTGTTGCTCTTTTAAAGCAAATCTCTCTTGCTCTATTTTTTGTTTTGCAACTGTTAATTCTGTAATATCTTGAACCGTTCCATGTGATATTAAAGCTTTTTTATTCTCATCAAAAATTGTTTTACAATCCTCTTTTACATATTTAATCTCTTTGTTGCTTAACTCTACTCTGTGAACTATTGAGTAATCTTTTCTATCTTCTAAAGATTTTAAATATGCACTATTTACAAGCTCTCTATCATCTTTGTAAATTAAATCTAAAAACAACTCATAACTTGGTTTTATATTTTTATCTAAACCAAAAATATTATAAATCTCTTTAGACCAAATAAGTTCATTACTCTTTAAATTAAGTTCCCAAAATCCTATTTTTGCTAGTTTTTCAATAGACTCTAGCTGATATTTATATGATGTTTTTCCCATCTCCTTGTATTTATCCTAGCTAAACTTCAATCTCAAAAAACTCTTCATCAACTTTTTGATAAGTTGCAACCGAACATGAAATTTTTGTAGCATTTGAATAATCTTTAAACTCTTGTAAAAATAGCTTTTTTAATTTTTCAATATCTGTTGCTCTAAATATAAAGTATCCTAAAATATTACTTTTTCTCTCACCAGCTTTTTCAATACCAAAACTATCAAACTGCCAATCAACACCTCTTGTAAAGAAAAAAACTTCACTTATTCTTTTTTCAAGTTCATCTCTAACATTTTGATTAAACTCTTTTAAATGTATTTTAAATGCAACATTACAGTTAAACTCCGATTGTGTTAAACTCTCTAAACTTTTATCCATGATATTCCTTTAAAAATTGTAAGCTGTTATGGTAACTAAATCTTAATTAAAAAATAAATTTTTTTATTTTATATTTATTATTTTAAGTTACAATTTTCGTTATTTTTTTTCAATGTGGGAGGTATTAGTTGGATTTAGTATTTAAAAAACTTTTTAAAAAAGGGGTTTCTTTAAAGAGTACCATCCTTCTACTTTTCTCAACAATTGGCATCTTATTAATTTTAGTTTTAGCTTATCAACTACTTTTTTATAGTAAAAAACTAGCAATTTCAAACATAAATTCAAGATTAGATGGAATTGCTTTAAATATTCAAAATTCAATAAAAGATGTCAACAATAGTAGCTTTAGTACAGTTAATACTTTGGCACTTTTAAATGATCAAGATAGAGTAAAAATTTATACAAACTTTTTAAAATCCTATCCAAGTTTATATGCAATTTATACAGGATATGAAGATAATAGTTTTTATGAATTTATAAATTTAAGAGTTGATAAGAATCTTATTAGCTCTTACAGTGCAAAAGATATTGATAGATGGCTTTTAATAAAAATCGATGGAAAAAATAGCACAAAAAGAGAGCTATTTTTTTATGATGATGACTTAAATCAAACAGATTATAAAATTGAGCCTAATTCATATCTTGCTACAAAAAGACCTTGGTTTAAAGATGCAAAAAATTCAAAAGAGGCTATAAAAACCAAACCATACACTTTTTCACATATTGATTCAATTGGAATAACTTATGCAAAATCTATTAAAAATGGCAAAGAGGTTGTTGCTATTGATCTACTAATTGCAGATTATCTTAATAGTTTCAAAAATCATGTAGATATAAATAAAACAGAGCTTTATTTGTTTGATTCAGATAAATTAATTCTATCTTCACTTTCAAAAAACAGTAACTCTTTTAATGATTTTATTCTAAATATATCAGATTTAAAAGAGTTTGAAAATACGCAAATTGTAGAAAAAGATAATAAAAAATTTCTTATTAGAATAATAAAAATTGATAATAACAAACAAGATAACTATTTAGCTTTAATTGCAGAATACAAAAATATTTTAAAACCATACAATCAAGAGATACTTTGGCTTCTTTTTGTATTTATTTTTACAGGATTAATTACTATTCCTTTAATATTATACTTCTCAAGAGTTATTTCAAAGCCAATCTACTCTTTAGTAAGACAGAGCAAAAAAATAGAGAAACAAGATTTTAATATCTCAAAAATTGATACCTCTATTCATGAAATTTCACTTTTATCTTGTGCTTTTTCAAATATGTCAAAATCAATTTATGATTATCAAACATCTCTTGAAGAGAAGATTTTTCAAAGAACAAAAGAGCTTTATGAGAAGAATGAAGAGTTAGAGAGATTATCTATTACAGATAAACTAACAGGACTTTATAATAGAGCAAAACTAGATAGTGTATTAAATACAGAGTTTGAAAAAGCTATAAGATACAATGATATTTTTAGTGTAATTATTATGGATATTGATTTTTTTAAATCTGTAAATGATAATTTTGGACATCAAATTGGAGATGATGTATTAAAAGAGTCTGCAAAAATTTTAAGCTCTTGCATTAGAACTAGCGATACTCTTGGTCGTTGGGGAGGAGAGGAGTTTTTAATAATTTGTCCAAATAGTAAACAAGAAGATGCTATTAAGCTTGCAAACAGAATAAATATTGCAATTAAACAGCACACTTTTTCAACTTATCCAAAAAAAGTTACTATGAGCTTAGGTGTTGCTTCATATTGTAGCATTTTTAAAAAAGCTGAAGATATAGTTGCATCTGCTGATATTGCACTTTACAAAGCAAAACAAACAGGAAGAGATAGAGTTGTTGGAGAAAATGATATTTAATATTAAGTCTTGGTTAATATTCATATTATAAAATTACCAAAAAATTTGGGAAAATCATTTGAAACTTTTTAAAATCTTTATAATATTTACTGTTGTTTTGTTTTTTGCATCTTGCGAAAAAAAGGCTCAAGTAGTAGAGTCAAAACCAGTTGAAGTTGGATTTATAAATCCAAAAGAGCAATCTTTGAATTTAGAGATTGAACTTTTTGGAAGAGTAAAAGCTAAAGAGATAGCACAAATTAGACCACAAATAACTGGAATTATTGAAAAAAGAGTATTTACAGAGGGCTCTTTTGTAAACAAAGGTGATATTTTATACCAAATTGACAAACTTGATTATATAGCAAATGTAAATAGTGCAAAAGCATCTTTAAATAGTGCAAAAGCGACACTTCTAAGCACTAAAGCAAAAAATGATAGAGCAAAAGAGCTTTTAAAATTTGATGGTATTTCAAAACAAGAAGCCGATGATATAGAGGCTTCATATCTTCAAGCTTTGGCTTTAGTTAATCAAAGAGAGGCTGAACTTCAAAGTGCTAATATAAATCTACAAAGATGTGATATAAAAGCTCCAATAAGTGGATATATTGGAATTTCAAATGTCACAACAGGAGCACTTGTAACTGCAAATCAAACTCAAGAGCTTGTAGATATAAAAGATAGTAGTAGTGTATATTTAGATCTTACAATATCATATAAAGAGTATTTAAATCTAAAAAATATTGTAAGTTTTGATACACAAAATAGCTCAAAAGTAAGATTAGTTTTGGAAGATGATTCAAAAATTGAGAAATTTGGAGTTTTACAAAGCAAAGAGTTAAGTGTTGATCCAAATAGTGGAACAGTAACTTTAAGAGCTGTTTTTGAAAACAGTGACAATAGCTTACTATCTGGAATGATGACAAAAGCTTATGTTCAAAGTAGTAAGAAATTTGATGGATTTCTAATCCCTCAACAAGCTGTTTTAAGAGATCAAAAAGCAAATCCAATAATAACTTTAATAAATGATGATTTTACAACTACTCAAAAAAGAGTTAAGATTTTAAGAGCTATTGATAATTTTTGGTTGATTGAAGATAGATTAAATCCTAATGATAAAATTATAGTTGAGGGACTTAATAAAATAAATAGACAAAGCAAAGTCTCTATAAAAGATTTAAACACTATTTATGAAGTTAAAAAATGATTGCAAAATTTTTTATATTTAGACCTATTTTTGCTTGGGTAATTTCACTTATTATTATGATAAGTGGTGTTGTAAGTCTTTATCTTCTTCCAGTTGAACAGTATCCAGATATTGCACCACCTCAAATAAATATTTTTGCAACTTACACAGGAGCATCTGCTCAAACTGTTGAAAATAGTGTAACTCAAATAATAGAACAACAACTAACAGGTCTTGATGGAATGTTATATTTTTCTTCAAGTTCAAGTTCATCTGGAAGATCAAGAATAAGCATAGTTTTTAATCAAGGAGTTAATCCAGATATTGCTCAAGTTCAAGTTCAAAATAAAGTTGAACAAATCTTATCAAAACTTCCTGATGATGTTCAAAGACAAGGAGTTAGAGTTTACAAATCTCAAACAGATTTTTTAATGCTTGCATCTGTTTATGACTCAACAGGAAAAGCAAATAGAACAGATATTAGTGATTTTTTAGTAAGTAATCTTCAAGATAGTATTGCAAGAATTGAAGGTGTTGGAGAAGTTACTGTTTATGGTGGACAGTATGCTATGAGAATATGGCTAGATCCTTATAAACTTGAAAAATATAATCTAATTCCTCTTGATATTCAAAATGCTATAAATGCTCAAAACTCACAAGCAAGTGCTGGAAGACTTGGAGCAATGCCAACTTTAGATAATCAACAACTTTCAGTTACGGTAACTGCAAGATCTATGTTTGAAAATGTTGATGAGTTTGAAAATATTATTTTAAAAACCTCTTTAGATGGAAGCAGTGTAAAAATAAAAGATGTAGCAAGAGTTGAGATTGGTGCTCAAAGCTACAACAATGTAACAGCTCTAAACGGTTACCCAGCAAGTGGTATCTCAATACAACTTGCAAGTGGTGCAAATGCTGTATCTACTTCAAAAAAAGTTAAAGAGTTTTTACAAAATGCTCAAACTTTTTTCCCAGAAGGGTACAAAGTAGCATATCCAAGAGATACAACTTTATTTATACAAGCATCTATTAATGAAGTTGTTAAAACTTTGATTGAAGCTATTATTTTAGTTGTTTTTGTAATGTTTTTGTTTTTAAAGAATTTTAGAGCAACTTTAATTCCAGCAATTGCAGTTCCTGTTGTAATTTTAGGAACATTTGCTATTTTAAATATTTTAGGTTTTACAATAAATACCTTAACAATGTTTGCTTTGGTTTTAGCAATTGGACTTTTGGTTGATGATGCTATTGTTGTTGTTGAAAATGTTGAAAGAAATATGAAAGAGTTAGGACTTAGTGCAAAAGAGGCAACAATTATATCAATGCAAGAGGTAACAAGTGCCTTAATTGGAATTACAACTGTTTTATCGGTTGTATTTTTACCTATGGCATTTTTTAAAGGAAGTACAGGGGTTATTTATCAACAATTCTCAGTTACAATAATCTCATCTATGGTTCTATCTGTTATTGTTGCACTTACATTAACTCCAGCACTTTGTGCAACAATTTTAAAACCTCATAGTGAAAAAAGTAGTGGGTTTATATTTAAATTTAATCAATATTTTGAAACTTTTACAAAAAAATATACATCTTGGATTGAAAAAATTATAAAACTTCCAAAAAGATGGGCTATTTTTTATCTTATTATTGTTGTAGTTGCAAGTTATATTTTTATAAAACTTCCAACAAGTTTTTTACCAAAAGAGGATCAAGGAAGCCTTATGGTTCAATACACTCTTCCTGTTGGTGCAGTTGCAAGTAGAACAGTTGATGTTGCAAATATTATTAGAGATTACTTTTTAAATGAAGAGAAAGAGGCTTTAAATACAATATTTACAATCTCAGGATTTAGTAGTAGAAGTAGTGGTCAAAATGTTGGAACAGCATTTATCTCTTTAAAAAGTTGGGATGAGAGAAATAGCAAAGAGTTACATGTAGATAGTATTAGTAAAAGAGCTATGATGGCATTTAACAATCCAAATAGCAAATATTTCATAAGAGATGCTAGAGTTTTTGCAATAAATCCAAGTGTAATTCAAGGATTAGGAAGTAGCGATGGATTTGAGTTTCAGCTCTTAGCTAGTTCAAATATAAGTAGAGAAGAGTTAAGAGATGTAAAAGATGCTATTTTACAAGAGGCTAAAACAAATTCAAATATAAACTCTGTAAGAGCAGATGGTACAGAGGAGTCACCTCAGCTAAAAATATCTTATGATGTTCAAAAAGCACTATCTTTGGGCTTAAATCTAAGAGATATTGATACTACTTTAAGTGCTGCTTGGGGTGGAATTTATGTAAATGATTATATTGATAGAAATAGAATAAAAAGAGTCTATATTCAAGGTGATGCACCGTTTAGAAGTGCTCCTGAAGATTTGTATAAATGGAAAGTTAGAAATAGTGCTGGAACTATGACTCCTTTTAGTGAGTTTTCAAAATTCTCTTGGGAGTATGGACCTGAAGAGTTAACAAGATTTAATGGATTTATGTCTTATGAGATTCAAGGAAGTGCTGCAACTGGAATTAGTTCAGGAGTTGCTATGAGCGAGATGGAAAAAATAGCAAATAAAAATGCAAATGGAACAATGTATGCATATAGTGGCTCTTCTTATCAAGAGAAAATTGCAAGTAATCAATCACTACTTTTATATGCAATTTCACTTTTAGTTGTCTTTTTATGTTTAGCAGCTCTTTATGAGAGTTGGAGTGTTCCATTCTCTGTTTTACTTGTAGTCCCTTTGGGAGTTTTAGGAGTTGTTTTAGCTGTTTATTTTAGAGATTTAAGCAATGATGTATATTTTCAAGTTGCACTTTTGGCAGTTATGGGACTTGCAAGTAAAAATGCAATCTTAATAGTTGAGTTTATAAACAGTGCATATAAAAATGGTATGAATTTAGTAGAAGCTTCAATTTTGGGAGCAAAACTAAGACTTAGACCAATAATTATGACCTCTTTAGCATTTATTGCTGGAATCATCCCACTTGCTATTTCAAGTGGAGCAGGTGCTAATAGTAGAATTGCAATAGGAACTGCAATTTTAGGTGGGACTTTAAGTGCTACAATTTTGGCAATATTTTTTGTACCACTATTTTATATATTTATAAAATCAATATTTAAAAAAGAGGCAAAAGATGTTTAAATATCTTTATATCTCTCTTCTTGCTCTAATTTTTACAGCTTGTTCAATGCAACCAAAACTAAATTTAGATGAAAAAGAGTTGATTCAAAGTAGCTTTAAAGATTACGAAAAGAGCGACAAAAAGAGTTTTGAAAAGCTTGATAGTAGTGATTTTATTTTGGATGAATCATTAAAAAAGATTGTAAATCTAGCACTTTTAAATAATAAAGATTTAAATATTGCCTTACTTAAAATAGATAGAGCCAAAGCTTTGTATGGAATTGAGACTTCAAAACTTTTTCCAAGTGTTAATGCAAATGGCTCTTTAGACAGAAGCGATAGAAACAACAATATAAGTAGCAAATATGAGGCAAATTTAGCAGCCTCTTTTGAGCTTGATCTATTTGGTAAAAATCAAAGCCTAAACCTTGCAGCAAAAAATAGCTTTTTGGCTACAAAATATGCTTACAATAGTACAAAAATAGTTCTGATTTCTCAAACAATATCTAGCTACTTTAATCTTTTAAGCAATATTGAAAATAGAAATTTAGCTACTAAAATATTAGAAAATCTAAATGAAGTCTATACTCTAACTTCAAAAAAATATAGTATTGGAGCATCAAGCAAAGATGAGATGTTAGCATCACTGGCTAGCCTAAAAGAGATGGAAAATAGGATTTTGGATTTTGAAAATGAGATAGAAAAAAGTATAAATGCTCTTGAGCTTCTTATCTCTTCTAAACTTCCAGATGATATTTTGAAAAATAGTTTTTTGGACTCTTTATATCTAAAATCTTTAGACTATAATATTGACTCAAATGTTTTACTAAACAGACCTGATATAAAAGAGTATGAGTTTAAATTAAAAGAGAAAAATGCAAATATAGGAGCTGCTAGAGCTGCATTTTTTCCAACTATTTCACTAACTGCAAGTACAGGATATGCAAGCTCTTCTTTGGATGGATTATTTAATAGCAACAATAGTTTTTGGGAATTTAGACCATCAATTACTCTTCCAATTTTTAGTGCAGGTGCAAATATAAAAAGATTAAAATACTCAAAAGTTGAGCAAGAAATAGCACTAAAAGAGTATCAAAAATCTATTCAAACAGCTTTTAAAGAGGTTAATGATGCTTTGGCTATAAGAAAAAATATAGATTTAAAAGTAAAAAATCATAAAGAGCTTTTAGAAGCTTTAGAAAATAGTTACAACATAGCTTTAAACTCTTATAAAATAGGACACGGAAGCTACTTAAATATGCTTATATCTCAAAGAGCATTTATAAATGCAAAAATAAATCACACAAACTTATATAAAGATGAGTTAGAAAACAGAGTTTTACTATTTAAAGTTTTGGGTGGAGAGTTAAATTAATAAGATTTTCTTAGCAATTTACACACTTTTTATATTTTATTATTATAAGAGTTTTCATTATTTATTATTAAAAGATTATTAACAAAAATATTTATAGACTTTGAAGTTTTGAAATATACACAAGGGAAACATTAAAAAATTATTTATTTTATGGATAATAGAGTAAATAAAATTATAAAAAGTGGCAAGATGTAGAAGCTGGTCCGTATACTATATCAACTTCAGATAGCGGTACAAGATTTTATGTAGGTGCAAACTATAGATTCTAATCTATTATAAAAATAAGAGATTTATCTCTTATTTTTATTATTTTAAAGATAAATTATTTCTCCTAGCTCTTTTTTTAAAAGCTCTCCCATTCATCATCTTTTGATTTTGTAGCTTCTATTTTATTTGCAACAAACTTTTCAGTTTTTTTAGTTTCATTTTTTAAAATAACTTTTTCTTCTATATTTAAATTTTTTCTACTCTCTTCAACTATCTTATCTTTACCTAAAAATCTTTTTTCTAAAACATCTTCTACAATATGTTTTGAGATACTGTCAGTTTCATTTGCTATATCGTGAGTTTTTGAAGCTACAATTGCATTTTGTTGAGTTTTTTGGTCAAGCATTGTAACAGTATCGTTGATTTGAGAAATTCCTGCTTGTTGCTCTTTACTTGCATCTGAAATCTCATTTATCATTTGTGATGATTTCTCAATATTAGATAAAAGCTCTTCGTAATCTTTTATCATCAAATCAGAGATATTTTTTCCCTCTTGTGCTTTTGAAGTTGCCATCTCTACAATATCTTTAATCTCTTTTGCAGCTTCTGCACTTCTTGTTGCAAGATTTCTTACCTCTTGCGCAACAACAGCAAATCCTTTTCCAGCCTCTCCAGCAGTTGCAGCTTCAACAGCAGCATTTAGTGAAAGAATATTTGTTTGGAAAGCAATTTGGTCAATTACTGCTATTGCTTCATTTATATGTGTTACTTGATTTGTAATTTCATCCATAGCAACAGCAGTATTTCTTGCCATCTCTTGACCTTTTTTAGCTGAGTTGCTTACCTCATTTGAGTAAACTGACATTTGAATAACATTGCTAGAATTGCTTGTAACTGTGCTTGTAATCTCTTCTAGTGCAGCTGCTGTCTCTTCAAGACTTGCAGCAGCTTCGTTTGAACTTTGATTTAGGATATTTACATTCTGTATTAGATTTTTTGAAGAGTTTTCAAGTCTTATACCATTTTCTAAATTATCTTTTAACATTGAAACAATAGCTTCTTGAAGCGCATTTATCCCATTTATCATTTTTTCAAGAACTCCACCTACTTCGTCTTTATCACCAAGTTTTAATACAGGTCGATAATCATAAGCAGAGTAAGAGGCTAAAACTTTATTGATATCTTCAAATCTATCTTTTGTGTGAATAATCATCTCGTTTAACTCATTTTTAAACTCTTCAAGAGAAGCATTTGGAGTTGATTTATCTATTGTTTGAGAATACCAACCATTTCTCACTCTCATCATAACCTTTTTTGCTTCATCTATTAGTTCATTATCTTTTTCTATAGTATCTTGAACTATATCTATATTTTCATTGATAAGTTTAGCCATATCACCAAACTCATCTTTAGAACTAGCATCAAGTATTGTTATATCATCTGATTTTCTATTTAAGAAATTAAAGAAGCTCAAAAGTCCATCTTTGAAGTTTTTTAAAGAACCAGCTATGCTATTTGAAATCATTATAGATATAAAAATAAAAATTCCTATAGCAAAAACTGCAACTAAAGATAGATTTGTTGTAAGTTTAATAATAGCATCATCTCTTATATCTACATTTCTACTATTCATTTGATTGTAATATTTTTCAACATTTTGAACTATTTTAATCATATTTTTCATAGTTTCGCTAAACTCTGCTCTTGTCTCATCTTTGTTTATTGCAAAAGAGTGTTTAGCAAGAACTTCAACACCTACTAAATAGTCTTTTATATCTTTTACTACAACATCACACAAATCTTTATTCTCTTTTGATGCAAAAAGCTCTTTTAGTGTAAGTGTTTCATCAATAAGCTTTGTCCACTGTTTATCTATAGCATCTTTTCCACTTTGTGTTGGATTTAACATAAATTGGTATATAGTGATTCTTGCTTTTAGAAGTTCATCAATTAAAAGAGTAGTTTGTGAAGATATTTTAATTCTATCTTGTACAAAACTAATAGATGAGCTATATATAATTGCTGTTATAACTGTAGCTATTATAAAAATAGCTGGAAATAAAGCTAATTTTGTTTTTGTTGATAAATTTTTAAACATAATTTTTCCTTATAAATAATTAATTTGTAAATTTTATCTATATTTGTTTATAAATTCGCTTTAACTCGCTTATCTATAAATATTTGATTAAATATTTGCCAAATTTTTCCCCACCAAATAACCACTAGCCCATGCAAAGTGAAGATTGTATCCACCTCTATTTCCTACTATATCCAAAACCTCTCCAGCAAAAAATAGATTTCTTACGATTTTACTCTCATAAGTTTTATTATCTATTTCAATAGTTCTTACTCCTCCACCACTAGCTTCCGCATGAGAAAATCCTTGAGTATCTACTACTTTTAATCTCCATGAGTTTAGCTGATGAGCAAGTGATTTTATCTGTTTTGTATTTATATCATCTGCTTTTGTATTTATATCAATTTTACAAATTTCTAAAAGTATTGGAGCTATTTTATTTGATATAAGTCCAGTTAAAATATCAACTGCTTTTTGTTTTGGTAAATTTTTAAACAAAGTTTGTATTTGATTTGCCAAATCATTTGGATTTGTTTTAGGAAAAAAATTAACTCTAAGTTCAACATCATAAAATTGAGTCAAAGCCAAAACAGCTCTTTGAGAGATATCTAAAATAGCAAATCCTGATACTCCATAAGCTGTAAAAAGTACATCTCCTAAAATCTCTTGTTCAAAACTTCCATTTATATACAATCCTACACTACACTCTTTTTTAACTCCTTGAAGTTTTCCTTTGTATGTATCTTTTGTTTGAAGTCCAACAAGACTTGGATATGTAGGATTATAAGTGTGTCCAAAACTTGATGCGATTTCAAGACCAATTTCAGTTGCATTTAGTTGAGGAGCAGCAGCTAAGCCACTTGAAATTAAAACTTTATCATAGGATTTAAACTCTTTATCATTTGCATAAATTATAAATTTATCATCTTTTTTTTCTACTTTTTTTACAAAGTGTTCACAAAATATATTTACATTTAACTCTTCTAAAGCCAAAGAAAAAAGATTTGTTACAGATTTTGCTTCATTTGAAAGAGGATAAACTTTACTATTTTCTTTAATATCAAGTAAAAGACCAATAGTTTTGCAAAATTTCTCAAATGCTTTAAAATCAAACTCTTTTAAAGCAAAATCTACAAAAGTTGGACTCTCTCCTAAATAGTTTTTTGAAGATATTGAGGTATTTGAGATATTGCATCTTCCATTTCCACTTGCAAGAATTTTTTTACCTATGCTTCTGTTTGCATCAAAAATATCTACTTGTAAATCTCTATTTAATCTTTTAGCAGTGATTGCCGCCATTATTCCAGCAGCTCCAGCACCTATTATTGCTATTTTCAAAATTTTCCTTTAATAAAAAACTGCAAACCAAATAGTTGGTTCATCTTGGCTTGTAAACTTTACTCTATGTTTTTTAAAAGCCTTTATATTTAAACAATCCCCTTTAAAAAGCTCTATTTCAAAATCTTCAAACTCCAAAATAGCATATCCACTTAAAAGTAAAATATACTCACTTTTTTCTTGCTCATACCAAAAATTATCAGGGGATTTTTGTCCATTTGATACAATTTTTTCTATTTTTATTTTATCATTTTTAAAAATTTCAAAAAATTTCTCCTCTTTTTTATCTATAGGAGTCTTTTTAAAAATATTATATTTCTTTATCAATTTATCTTCTTAATTATTGATTTCTTGGTATTTTATCAAAATATTACTTAACTAGTTTTATAAAGTTGATTAAATAACTATAGTTTAATTAAAAGCCCTATATATTCTATATCTATATAAATTTGATTAAAAAGCTTGACAATTAAAAAAAATCTGTTTATAATTCCACATAAATTTAAACTTGATTAAAAAGCAAAGGATATAAAATGCAAAAAGATACAATAGCAATTCACACAGGATATGATAAAAAAAGTGGAAATGGGGAGATGGCAATTCCTATTTCTCAAACAACAGCTTATGCGTTTAGAGATAGTGAGCATGCGGCAAATCTGTTTGCACTAAAAGAGTTAGGACCTATTTATACAAGATTAAATAACCCTACAAACGATATTTTAGAGCAAAGATTTGCTCAACTTGAAAATGGTGCTGCTGCACTTGCTACTTCAAGTGGAGCTAGTGCAGTTTTCTACTCAATTGCAAATATAGCTGAAGCTGGAGATAATATTTTAATCTCTGATAAACTTTATGGTGGAAGTGTAACTCTGTTTCATTTCACATTAAAAAGATTTGGAATTAGTGTAAAAACTTTTAAAAGTGATGATGCTAGTGATTTAGAGAGCTTAATTGATGATAAAACAAAAGGTATCTTCTTTGAATCATTATCAAACCCTCAAATTGCAATTCCTGCTATTGAAAAAATAGTTGAAGTAGCAAAAAAACATGGAATTATCACAATTTGTGACAATACAGTTGCAACAGCAGCACTATTTAACCCAATTTCATGGGGAGTTGATGTTGTTGTTCACTCTACAAGTAAATATACAAGTGGAAATGGTACAGCTTTAGGTGGAATTATTGTTGAAAGAGATGGTTTAGCAGAGTTTTTCAAACAAAATAGTGCTAGGTATCCACACTTTTCAACTCCTGATGCTTCTTATCATGGACTTGTATATACAGATGTTCCTCTTCCAAACTTTTGTTTAAGAGCTAGATTATCACTATTAAGAGATATTGGAGCAACTCCTGCACCATTTAACTCATGGCTTTTAATTCAAAGTTTAGAGACTTTAAGTTTAAGAGTTGAAAAACACTCAAGCAATGCTTTAAAAGTTGCGCAGTTTTTAAAATCACATAAAAAAGTGAAAAATGTTTCTTATCCAGGATTAAAAGATGATAAATATTTTGATAAAGCTCAAAAATATTTTAAAAATGGACTTGCAAGTGGTTTAATATCATTTGAAGTAGAGAGTTTTGAAGAGGCTAAAAAAGTTATTGATAGTGCAAAACTATTTAGTGTTGTTGTAAATATCGGTGATAGTAAATCATTAATAGTTCATCCAGCTTCTACAACTCACTCGCAACTAAGTGAAGAGGAGCTAAAAAAAGCAGGAGTTAGTCCTGTTACAATTAGATTGTCAATTGGACTTGAAGATACAGCTGATTTAATTGAAGATTTAAATCAAGCACTAAATTAAGAGTTTATTATGCCGTTAATTTCAACAAAGGGGGTGTATGGTTTGGCTGCTATTTATGAGTTAAGCAAACATAAAGATGATACTCCCATGCAAATAAAGGATATTTCAGCAAATGCCTCTATTCCTCAAAACTACTTGGAGCAACTTTTAAGTAAGCTTAGACGAGCAGATTTAGTAACGAGTATTAGAGGTGCTAGAGGTGGTTATCTTTTGGCAAAAAGTTCAAAAGATATAAAAATAGTTGATATTTTAGTTGCTCTTGAAGATGATATTAAAATTGTAGATTCTAAAGTTGACAATCCAATTTTAAATCTTCTTTTTGAAGAGTCAAAAGAGAAAACAAAAAAGATTTTTGATTTAACTTTGGCTGATTTAGATAAGTACGAAGGTAAATATAACGAGTTTTTACATTACAACATTTAAGTTAGGCTTTGTTCTCAAAGCCCTTTAGGTTTTTGCTACTTTTTAGTGGATTTTAAATCCACGCTATAAAAAGTAGACAAATATTAAATTTAGGTTCCCTTTCATATGGGAACCATATGAAAGGAATACAATATGAAATACGCAAACAATGTAACACAATTAATAGGAAATACTCCACTTGTAAAGCTTCAAAAAGCTAGTAATGAAACTGGCGCTTTAGTTTTAGGTAAATGTGAATTTATGAATCCAAGCTCAAGTGTAAAAGATAGAATTGGAACAAATATGATTCAAGATGCTTTAAAAAAAGGTGTAATAAATCAAGACTCTACTTTAATTGAACCAACAAGTGGAAACACAGGAGTTGCACTTGCAAGTGTTAGTGCAGCTTTAGGAATAAAACTAATCCTTGTAATGCCAGCTTCAATGAGTATTGAAAGAAGAAGACTTCTTCAAGCTTTAGGTGCTAAATTAGTACTGACTCCAGCTGAAAAAGGGATGAAAGGTGCTATTGAAAAAGCAAATGAGTTAAATAGTGAGATTAAAAACTCTGTAATTTTACAACAGTTTCAAAATCCATCAAATCCAGAAATTCATAGAAATACAACAGCTCAAGAGATTTTAAAAGATACAGATGGGAAAATTGATATTTTTATAGCTGGTGTTGGAACAGGTGGAACTTTAACAGGTGTTGGTGAAGTTTTAAAAGCTCATAATCCAAATATAAAAATAATTGCTGTTGAGCCAGAAGCAAGTCCAGTTTTAAGTGGAGGTAACCCAGGACCACATAAGATTCAAGGAATTGGAGCTGGATTTGTACCAGATGTTTTAAATACAAAGATTTATGATGAAGTTATCAAAATTGCAAATGATGATGCAATTGAAAGCTCAAGAGAGTTAGCAAAAACTGAAGGACTTTTAGTTGGAGTATCTTCAGGTTCAAATGCACTTGCTGCTAAAATTGTTGCTTCAAGACCTGAAAACAAAGGAAAAACAATAGTTACAATTCTTTGTGATACAGGAGAGAGATATTTAAGTTCAGGTTTATATGACTATATAGAAGAGTAATCTTCTATATAACATATTTTAATTTTTCTTTTAGAAATTATAAAAAAGGTTGAATATGCATGAAAAACCTTATAGATCAGTAGCAAAAACTATCTCTTGGAGAACAGTTGGAACACTAGATACTATAATCATTTCCTATTTTATTACGGGAAATTTAGTTATGGCTGCTTCAATTGGTTCAATTGAAGTTATTACAAAAATGATTTTATACTATTTTCATGAAAGAGTTTGGAATAAACTAAAATTTGGAATAGTAAAACCAACAGCAAACGATTATCAAATTTAGGATTTTTATGAGTTTAGATTTATTAAAAGAACTTGAGGAAAAAATTTTCTCTTTAAATACAAGTGAATTAATCAAGTATGTTTTAGATAATTATAAAAATGTAGCTTTTAGTTCAAGTCTAGGTGCAGAAGACCAAGTTTTAACAGATATGATATTTAAAGTAAATAAAAATAGTAGAGTATTTACTCTTGATACTGGAAGATTACATAGTGAAACTTACAAAGTTTTAGATGAGACAAATTTAAAATATGGTGTAAAAATAGAGGTATTTTTTCCAAAATTTGAAGATGTTGAAAACTTATATAAAATTCAAGGTGTAAATGGTCACTTTGAAAGTATTGATAAGAGAAAAAATTGCTGTAATATTAGAAAAATAGAGCCTTTGAAAAGAGCTTTAAAAAATGTTGATATCTGGATTACAGGGCTTAGAGCATCTCAAAGTGTTACAAGAACCAATATGCCAATAGTTGAATGGGATGAAAATTTTAAAGTTATAAAACTAAACCCACTTATAAACTGGAGCGAAGATGATGTTTGGAATTATATAAAAGAGAATAAAGTTCCATACAATAAACTACACGATAATGGCTTTCCAAGTATTGGTTGTGAACCTTGTACAAGAGCTATTAAAGATGGCGAGGATATAAGAGCTGGAAGATGGTGGTGGGAAAACCCAGAGCATAAAGAGTGTGGGCTTCATAAGAAGTGATTTTTTGTTTTTATTTCATACTTTTTAAAAAAGTATGCAAAATCGGAACACGGTTGCCTAACGGCAATAGTTTTTTATATCCAAAGGAGAGCAACAACTAGCCTTTGGCAAAAGTTTGCATTTTCAAAATAGCGTTAAAAAAAATTTATATAAAGTTCGTTAAAAAATTTGAACTGTTTGAGCGAAGCGAGTTTTCAAATTTTAGAACTGTTATAGATTTTTTAGCTATTTTGAAACGAGCAAACGATTTTCTTTTGGTACTTTTCTTTATAAAAAGAAAAAGTACATAGACAAATTAAAGAGGAGAAATTAGATGTTAGATACAAAACAACTAACACATTTAAAACAACTTGAAGCTGAATCAATTCATATAATTAGAGAAGTTGTAGCAGAGTTTGATAACCCTGTTATGATGTACAGTGTTGGAAAAGATTCGGCTGTAATGCTTCATTTAGCACTAAAAGCCTTTGCTCCTGCAAAATTACCATTTCCACTTTTGCATGTGGATACTTTATGGAAATTTAAAGAGATGATAGAGTTTAGAGATAAAAGAGCAAAAGAAGAGGGATTTGAACTAATAGTGCATACAAACCCTGATGGAATTGAGATGAATATTAGCCCTTTTACTCATGGTAGTGCAGTGCACACTGATATTATGAAAACTCAAGGTTTAAAACAAGCCTTAAATAAATATAAGTTTGATGCTGTTTTTGGAGGAGCTAGAAGAGATGAGGAAAAATCTAGGGCAAAAGAGAGAATCTACTCTTTTAGAGATAAAAATCACAGATGGGATCCAAAAAATCAAAGACCAGAACTTTGGAATATTTACAATGCAAGAGTTCATAAAGATGAGAGTATTAGAGTTTTTCCACTTTCAAACTGGACAGAACTTGATATTTGGCAATATATCTATTTGGAGCAAATTCCAATAGTTCCACTGTATTTTGCAGCTTCACGACCAGTAGTTCTTAAAGATGGTGTAAAAATCATGGTTGATGATGACAGAATGCCAATTGAAAAAGATGATGTTATAAAAGAGGAGATGGTTAGATTTAGAACTTTAGGATGTTATCCACTAACTGGAGCTGTAAATTCAACTGCTACAACACTACCTGAGATTATTCAAGAGATGCTTTTAACAAAAACGAGTGAAAGACAAGGAAGGGTAATAGATAATGATAGTGCTGGATCTATGGAGAAGAAAAAAATAGAAGGGTATTTTTAAGATGAGTATATTAGAAGAAAAAATTGCAAAAGATATAGAGAGTTATTTAAAAGAGCATGAGAATAAACAGCTTCTTAGATTTATAACTTGTGGAAATGTTGATGATGGAAAATCTACTTTAATTGGAAGATTGCTTCATGACTCAAAGATGATTTTTGAAGATCAATTAGCAACTATAAAAAAAGATAGTAAAAAAAACAATACTACAAACAATGAGTTTGATCTATCTTTGCTTGTTGATGGTTTACAAAGCGAAAGAGAGCAAGGAATTACTATTGATGTTGCTTATAGATATTTTACAACTGATAAAAGAAAATTTATTATTGCAGATACTCCAGGTCATGAGCAATATACAAGAAATATGGCAACGGGAGCTAGTACAGCAAACTTAGCAATTATTTTAATAGATGCTAGATATGGAGTTCAAACGCAAACGAAAAGGCACTCTTTTATAAATAAGCTTTTAGGAATAAATCATATTGTAATTGCTGTAAACAAAATGGATTTAATGGATTTTAGAGAAGATGTTTTTAATAAAATTAAAGAGGATTATCTAAAATTTGCAAAAGAGTTAGGTCTTACAAACAACATTACATTAATTCCTCTATCTGCACTAAATGGTGATAATGTAGTTGAAAGAAGTGACAAATCACCTTGGTACAAAGGTGTTACTTTGATGGAACATTTAGAAAATGTAGAGATTCATAATGATAGAGATTTGACACACTTTAGATTCCCAGTTCAATATGTAAATAGACCAAACTTAAATTTTAGAGGATTTTGTGGAACAATTGCAAGTGGAGTTATAAAAGTTGGTGATGAGATAACAGTTTTACCTTCACATAAAAGCTCAAAAGTAAAAGAGATTGTAACTTATGATGGAAATTTGCCTTATGCATATGCGCAGCAAGCAGTTACAATTACACTTGAAGATGAGATTGATATTAGTCGTGGAGATGTGATTGTAAAAAGTGATGAACAAGCTGATGAGGCAAACAATTTTGATGTAGATATTGTATGGTTAAGTGAAGATCCACTAATAAAAGGAAAACAATATTTTATTAAAAGAGCAACAACTACAACAGTTGGAACTATTAGTCAATTTTATTATAAAACAGATGTAAACACATTGGAAAGAAGTGCAACAAATACTCTAAACTTAAATGAGATTGCAAGAGCAAAACTTGATTTAGAGCAAATAATTGCATACGATATTTATGATAAAATAAAAACAATGGGAAGCTTTATAATAATAGATAGAGTTACAAACAACACTGTTGGTGCTGGTATGATTAGATCAAAATCAAGTGATCAAAGCAAAAAAGATAGCTCTTATAGTGCTTTTGAGATTGAGTTTAATGCACTTGTGCGAAAACACTTTCCACACTGGGAGTGCAAAGAGATTTTTTAGTAGGAGTTTAAATGTCTGCGGTTATAAATATTGAAAAACTAAAAAAAGATAGATTAAGCGATGATATAATCGCGAAACTGTTCTACCACATAGTTTTTTCTGAAAAGATTTCAAATGAAGATTTGGAGCTTTTTAAATGGTATGGAGTCTATGCAAAAGACTCTTTACAGAAAAGTTTTTCTCTAAGAGTTCCTATAAATTTAGGAGAGTTGGGATTAAAAGAGTTAAAAGAGATTTTAAAAATCTCAAAAGAGTTTTCAAATGAGTCATTAAATATTTTGCCTTGTCAAAAAATAGAGTTTGAAGATATAAAACTTTTTAATCTTCCTAAAATTTTTAATATTTTAAAAGAGGTAAAACTATCTAGTTTTTTTGAATCAAGTCATAGTATAAAAAGAGTTTTAACATGCCCTGCAAATAGAGTTGATAGCACTCAAATATATGATGTTGAAGAGATTGCAAATAAGATAAATGATACTTTTGTAGCAAACAAAAACTTTTTTAATCTTCCAAACTCTTTACAAATATCAATTAGTGGATACGAAGAGGGTTGTGATATTGGATTTACTCCTGATATAAGTTTTAATGCAACAAAAGATGAGAGTGGTAAAATTGTATTTGCAGTTAAAATATTGGATATAAATATTGGATATATAAATGCTTCAAAAATAATACATACAACAAGAGCAATTGCGAATATTTATAAAGATTTTGGACCTAGAGATGAGAAATCAGAAAATAGTTTCAAAGATTTTATAGATAGTATCTCTTTGAGTGTATTTGTTGATATTTTAAGTTCAATGCTAGATTTTAAATTTAAAAGCACTCTTTTTATAAATCGATCAGAAATTCCAAGAAAACCTAGAATGGGAATAAACAAAAGTTCACAAGATGGTTTTTCATATGTTGGATGTAAGGTTAAAAATTCAAAAATCTCAAGTAAAAATTTTGAAATTTTTATAAACAGTTTAGAAAAGAGCGAAGCAACAAAAATAAAACTTACGCACAAAGCAAATATTATTATTCTTGATGTTCCATCAAAAAATGCCCAAAATCTAGTTGAAGTGCTATCTTCTATTGGTTTTGAAGCTAAGAGTTAAGCTAAAAGCTTAAACTCTTGGATAGTTTTCAATTATAAAATCTATATCCTTCTCCCCTCTTCCACTTAAATTTACTAAAATAGATTTTCCAAAGTTCTCTTTCTCTTTTGCCCATTTCATAGCAAATGCAACAGCATGAGCAGATTCAAGTGCTGGAATAATTCCCTCGCTTCTTGAAAGAGTATAAAAAGCTTCTATTGACTCCTCATCACTACAAAGTCCAACTTTTGTTCTTTTTATACTACTTAAATATGCATGTTCAGGACCAACAGATGGATAATCTATTCCACTTGCAATTGAATGAACAGCAGCTGGTTCTCCATTTTCATCACTTAGCATAATAGAGTTAAATCCATGCATAACTCCCTCTTTTCCATAAGTAATACTTGCACTATGTTCACCTATTTTAGAGCCTTTACCAGCTGGTTCTATTGCATATAAATCAACACTATCTTCAATAAATGCACTAAAGATTCCCATAGCATTACTTCCACCACCAACACAAGCTGCTATTGCATCTGGAAGTTTTCCAGTCATCTCTAAAAATTGCTCTTTAGCTTCAATTCCAACTACACTTTGGAAATCTCTTACCATCTTTGGAAATGGATGAGGACCAACTACACTTCCAATTGCAAACATAGAGTTTTTTGTATCACTTAAATAGCTCTCAAAAGCACTATCAACAGCCTCTTTTAAAGTTTTTAATCCTTTTGACACAGGCACAACTTTTGCTCCAAGAATTTTCATTTTTACAACATTTGGATGCTCTTTTTTAATATCAACTTCACCCATGTGAATTTCACACTCTAATCCAAAATATGCTGCAGCAGTTGCAAGTGCAACACCATGTTGCCCAGCACCTGTTTCAGCTATTAATTTTTTCTTACCCAAATATTTTGCTAGTAGTGCTTCAGCCATACAGTGATTTAATTTATGAGCCCCTGTATGATTCAAATCCTCTCTTTTAAGATAAATTCTAGCTCCATCTATTGACTCAGAAAGATTTTTACAATATGTAATTGGAGTTGGTCTTCCTTGATAATATTTTCTAATCTTTTTTAACTCATTTAGAAATTCAAAATCATTTGATAGCTTTTTATAAGCCTCATTTATCTCATTAAATGGCTCTTCAAGTTGTGGTGGGATAAAAGATCCTCCAAATTTACCAAAAAACCCATTTTCATCTGGAAAAGTTTGTAAATATGGTCTATTTCTTTGCATATTAAGTACCTTTAAAATAAAATACAAAAATATATCATATTTTAAATAATTTTAGGGGTTTATATGAGAGTAGTTTTTTTTGGTTTAGGTGCGGTTTCAAGTGTTATGGCAACACTTTTTGATGAACTTTCAAATAAAAGTGAAAATAGTTTTGTAGATTTTTTATTTATAGTGCGAGACAAAAGAAGAGCAAAAAAACATCTATTTAAAAATAGCAAGCTTTTAAATAAATCAGATTTTTTAGAAGTATCAAATTTTGAAGAGATTTTTTCAAATCCAGAAAAATATAAAAAAGAGTTAAAAAATTTTGATATCTTTATAAATAGCTCAACTCCTTCTTATAATTTAAGTATTATGAAACTTGCAATTGAGTTTAATACAAACTATGCTGATTTGGCAAGTGATATTTACAAAAATGAAGTTATAAACTCTTTAAAATTTGAGCAACAATCACTTGAAGATGAGTTAAAAAGTAAAAATCTATTTGCACTTATAAACCTAGGAATATCTCCTGGAATAACAAATTTTTTAATAGGCGAAAAAATTGACTCTTTGTCATCTTTACCACACAATATAAAAATCACAAAAATAGAGATAAATCTGCTAGAAGAGATACAATCAAAAAAACTAATCTTTTCATGGTCACCAAAAGTTGCTATTGATGAACTTACATTTTCACCAATATTTTTTAAAAACAATAAAATAAAACAGCTCGCACCATTTGCAAAATCAAAACCATATAAGTTTCCATATTTTAGAAATATTGTAGATGTTTATCCAGTATTTCAAGAGGAGCTTATATCTTTAAAACAAAGTTTTCCTAATATAAAAAATATTAGATTAAACATTGGTGGAAATGAGCTTGAACTTATGAAAAGTCTATATCAACTAAATCTTTTCTCAAATACCTATTGCTTTGAAGACAAAGAGGAAAAAATATCAATAAATAAGATAATCAAAAACATAATTCCAAAGATGAAAAGTCCTGAAGTAATAGAGGATTATATAAAAAAGAAGACTATAAAATATGCAGAGTTTAGTGCAATAGCTGATATATATTTAGAGATAAAAACAAAAGATGATAAAAAAATAAAAAGTATAGAATCAATTGGTCTATCTTTTAGTAAATATACAGAGCTTATAAATAGCCCTTTTTCTGGCTCTACATATATTTCATATGCTACAGGAGTTGCAGCTGGAATTTTAATCTTCTATTCACTTTTAAACAAAAAATATCTAAAAGGTGTAGTTTTAAGTGAAAATCTTCCAAAAATATTTGGTGGTTTTACAAATGATATTATTAAAAGAGAGCTAAACAACTATAAAATCAATCTAATAAGTCAAATTAAATAAAAATAAGATAAAATTATAACTTTTATAAAAGATTATAATTGTAAAGAGATTTTTATGCAAAAAGATATTTTTAGACCATTTTTAAATGAAAATGTTGATATTTTAAACTATTTAAGATACAACACAATTGGAAAAAACAAAGAGAAATACTTTGATTTTACAGCCTCAGGATTGGCGTTTAGACCAATAGAGAATCGAATACATGAAGTTTTAGAATACTACGCAAATACTCACTCAAAAGAGAGTACAAATGCAAAAATTACTACAAAATATTATGAAGGTGCAAAACAAAGCCTTAGAAACTCTTTAGCTCTTGATGATGATTTTGTAGTTTTACCAAGTGGTTTTGGAGCAACGGGGGCTATAAAAAAACTTCAAGAGATTTTGGGACTTTATATTCCACCAAAAACTAAAGAGAGGCTAAAACAAAAAGGATTAAAAGATATTAAAAAATCTATGCCTTTGGTAATTGTAGGACCTTATGAACACCACTCAAATGAGATATCATTTAGAGAATCTCTTGCTCTTACAAAGAGAGTAAAACTTACAAGTGAAGGTTTAATTGATTTAAAACACCTTGAAAGAATACTTGAAAAAAACAAACATAGAGAGATTATTGGTTCATTTACAATTGCTTCAAATGTTACAGGAATAATTACTTGCTATAAAAAAGTTTCAAAGCTATTGCGAAAATATAATGCAACTGTATGTTTTGATGCAGCAGCTTCAAGTCCTTATATGAATATTCCTTGCAAATATTATGATGCACTCTATTTATCACCTCATAAACTTTTGGGTGGAGTTGGATCTTGTGGTATTTTAATTGTAAAAAAATCTTTAATAGATACAAAACTTCCACCAACATTTTGTGGTGGTGGAACTGTAAAATATGTGAATAAATCTATTCAAATATATGAAGATGATATAGAGACTAGAGAAGATGCTGGAACACCACCTATTACTCAACTAATAAGAACAGCTTTAGCTTATCAACTTAGAAATGAGATTGGATTAGAGTTTATAAAAAACAAAAAAGAGGAGCTTTTAAGCTATTTGTTAAAAGAGCTTGAGGGTATTGATGATTTATTAATTTATGGTGTAAAAGATGCCCCAAATATTGGTATTGTATCTTTTAATATAAAAGATTTTAATCCTTATTTACTTTGTGAAAATCTTGCAAATAAAAAGAACTTCCAAACAAGAGCTGGTTGTTCATGTGCTGGACCTTATGGGCATGATTTACTGGGACTTAAAAAAGTATCTATGAAAAATCGACCAGGATGGCTTAGAGTTGGTGTTCATTTTACACAAACTAAAGATGAAATAAAAGCTTTGGTTGATGAGATTAAAAGACAAAGATAGCTAAAGCTACCTTTATTTTTAAAACCTATAATTTATAGTTGCATAAAAATCAATAACTCTATCGAGCTTATATTTTACATCTGCTCCATTCTCTTTATAATTTTTATCTATATCATATTTTGTAAATTTAGTCCCAATCTCTAACTCTAAATTATGAGCAATATCATTTAAAATTCCAAATTGTGCTCCATATACAAAATCTGTTGCATTTGAGCCTTCAAGACTTTTTTTCTCAACATTTGTAAATCCTAAATGTGCTCCTAAAAATAGCTTTGACCTACTATAATCTATTGGCAATATATAATCAAAAGCACCAAGAAAAGTGTTTATTCTTGTACCACTTAAATATGATGGATTATAAATAAATGAAACTCTTCTAAAATCCTCTATCACAACTCCAGCTTTTAAAATAAGCAAAGTAGCTGTATCCGTACCATCTTCATTTTTGCTTCCACCTTTTTCACTCTGTTTTACAAAACCAAGTCCAGTTCCAACCCCTACAAAAGTATCCGTATTAAAACTCATAGCAGAAGAGTTCATAGCAAAAAAGATTATAAAACTTGCAATTATTTTTTTAAACATATCTATCTCTTTTTATTAAAATTTAGCAAAGATTATATTTATTTGTTTGTTATATAAAGGTTAAATTATATATTTGATTAACTCTTTATTTAAATACTATTAATCAAATATATTTATAATTTCTTCATGAGTTTTGTGATTTTTTTCTCAGTTTATCTGATAGCCTTCTCTTTTCAAACCTATATAATTAAAAAACGGTTTATCGATAAACTAGATTTTAAACATAAAACTAGGAAGTATTTTAGCTTTGTATTATATTTAACATTTTTTGGTGCTCTTTTGTACCCACTTGCTAGATACTTTCCACTAGTGCCAAACTGGCTCTATTTTCTCCTTTCCTTACCAATTGGGGTGATATTTCTAACATTTATTATCACTATTTTTCATGACCTCATCTCAATTGGTTTCAAAAAATCAAAACTATCAACAAAAAGACGAAACTTTTTCAAAAAAACACTTGATATTGGTGCAACATCACTTATTTTGGCGACAAATCTAAAAGCCATGGATAATGCTAGAAATATTGAGCTAGAAGTTGTAGATGTAAAAATTAAAAATCTAAAAAAACCATATAAAATAGTTCAAATAAGCGATATACATATTGGTGGATTGATTGATAAAGATTTTATAAAAGATTTAGTAGCAAAGATAAATATTTTAACCCCTGATATTGTTGTAATAACTGGTGACTTAGTGGATACTAAACTAAAGTTTGCAAAAGCTGCTTTAGATGAGTTAAAAAATATAAATACAGTTTATGGAACATACTTTATAGTTGGAAATCATGAGTATTTTCATGGAGTTAAACCAATAATTGATTATGTAAACTCTTTAGGAATAAAAACTTTAGAGAATGAAAATGTATATATTGGAGAAGAAAATCAAGGTTTTTATTTAGCTGGAGTTTATGATAGATTTGGTTTTAGATATGGCTCATATATTCCAGATATAAACAAAGCTTTAGAAAATTGCAAAAATAATCCAACAGTTCTTTTAGCTCATCAACCAAAATATATAAACACTTTAGAAGATACACAAAATATAGATTTGATTTTATGTGGACACACTCACGGTGGTCAGATTTTTCCATTTAATTTTTTAGTAAAACTTGAGCAACCTTATGTAAAAGGTTTAAATACTCACAATGAGTACACGCAAGTTTATGTAAATAAAGGAACTGGATTTTGGGGACCACCAATGAGATTGGGGGCTAGCAGCGAGATAACTATCCTTAATCTTATAGGATAGTTTTTAAAATCTCCTCTATTTTTGTTGGATTTGAGAAGTGGTCAATTTTTGATACAAATTTTCCATCTTTATCAAAAATATAGATATATGAAGTGTGAGCAACAGAGTAATCCATAGCAGAACCCTCTAAAACAACTTTTTCATAATATGAACCATATCTTTTTGTAAGGTCATCTATATACTCTTTATTTGAAGTTGCTCCAATAAAATTTTTGTGAAAATATTTTGCATAGTTTTTTATATTTTCTAAACTATCTCTTTGTGGATCAACACTCACAAAAATTCCAACAAAATCTTCGATTTGTGAACTATCAAATTTATTTAAAGCAAATGCCAAAGAGCTTAAAGATGTAGGGCAAACATCAGGACAAAATGTATATCCAAAATATAAAGCTACAACTTTCCCTTTAAAATCATCTTTAGATATTTTGCCATCGTGAGTATCTAAAATAAAATCGTAGTTTTTTCTCTCTTTATAATCATCTACATAAGGTTTTAAAATAACTATTAAAATAACAGATACCAAAAAAATAGCTAAAATCTTAAATAAAAATTTCATTTTTATATCCTCGTTTCAAACTGAAATCTTGCACCAATAGAGTGTGTAGTTTTATCTACTATTATATCCGCATTCCACTTCATATTATCAACATAACATGTAGGTAAAGTTCCAATAGCTTCATAATTTCCATCTCCTAAGTTTTTAATATCCAAAAAATACTCTCCCATATACATAGTTGTTGAATAGATATTTAAAGTTAAGTTTTTTAGGTTTGGATTATTACTTTTTATAGAAAATGTAATCTCTTTCATAAGTGGAATCTCTTTTGGATCAACACTTAAAATAAACTCCGTACCATCTTGAATTACAATTTTGCAAGGCTCTTTTTTTAAATTACAAGAGCTATCTTGAGTTACATAATCAACATCACCTTTAAATGATTGAATAAGTTGATTAAAATCGATTAAAAAATATGTGCCTACAATAAAAAGTACAACAACTATTGAGATTATTGTACTTTTTAGACTACTGTTTTGTTTTTCCATAAATATTAGTGGTGTTTCATTCCACTCATTACAGATTTAACATCTGCAACAACTTTTTGTTTTGAACCATTGTTAAACTCTAATTCAATCTCAACTTTATCTCCAACATTTAAAGAGTTATGAAGTCCTATTAACATAATGTGTAAACCACCTGGTTTTAAAACAGTTGTACTTTTTGCTTTTATATCAATTTGAGGAATCTCATACATAGTCATAACACCATTTTTCATATCATGAGTATGAAGTTCAACAACATTTGCTACATTTGAAGTCGCTTTTACAATTGCCACATCTTTGTTTGATCTATTTTCTAAAACCATAAAAGCGGCACTATTTTTCATATTTGGTGGAGTAGCTCTTGCATAAGCATCTTTTACTTCAATAGTTGAAGCTGTTAGAAATGTTGCTGCTAGTGAGATTAGAAGTAGAATTTTTTTCATATTAACACCTTTTTTTCTTTGAATAGTATTAAAAAAGTGTTAATTTAATGTTAATTTTGTAAAAATTTACATCATTGAACATGGGCTCATTCCTGTTTTAAAAAATCTTGCTGTTACAGTGTCCATTGATTTTATATGATTTATAAGCCAATTTACTAAATCATATTCAATATAGTTTTTTAAACTTTTTATATCTTTGTTTTGATAGAAATCTTCCCAAACCTCTTTTATCTCTTTTATATTTTTATCGTGTTCACCTTTGTGAAAAGGGTAAGCAAAAAAACCTCTTTTTTGCATCTCATCCTCTTCTGTTTTAAAGTGATTAACTGTATGGTTTATCCAAGATAAATAGGATTTTTTTAGATTCTGTAAATTATCATTTGAGTTGTTTTTTTCATACACTAAAATATCTTCATAGATTTTATTTATCAAATCTACATCTTCAAAATGTGTATTATTCATAAAATCTTCATCAACCAAAGGCAGACTATTTTTATCTATTAGCATATTCTCTCCTTAAAATTAAAATCTAATTTTACATAATAAATAAAAAAGAGGTGTTGATAAATATCAATTAAATCCCAGCTCCATTTTCAAAACTTCTTAATTTTCTTGTTCTAATTCCTACTATATCACCTTTTTTTATATTTTTTTCACTAAACTCATAGTGTGCCAACTCAACTAAAACAACTCTTTTTTCATCATTTAAATATGTAAGTTCAACTTTTACAAATGAACCAGCAAGTTGAATATATTTTACTTTTGCATGAATTATTGCTTCACTATCATTTATATCTACAATTTCTAATTCATGAGGACGAATAAGATACTTATTAGCTGTTATATCTTCTATATTAGCACCATCTTCTATCTCTCTTGCGTGAAATAGATTTACATTTCCTAAAAAGTTTATTACAAACTCATTTTTTGGATTATGGAAAACATCTTCAGGAGTTCCTATTTGCTCAATTTTTCCTTTGTTTATTACAACAATTCTATTTGCAACTTCAAGCGCTTCTTCTTGGTCATGAGTTACCAAAATAGTTGTAATTCCAAGCTCCTCTTGAAGCTCTTTTAACCATCTTCTTAAATCAGTTCGCACCTTTGCATCAAGCGCACCAAAAGGTTCATCAAGTAATAATACTTTTGGCTCAACTGCCAAAGCTCTTGCCAAAGCGACTCTTTGTCTCTGACCACCAGATAGTTGCCAAGGAAATCTTGAAGCAAAGCCATCAAGTTGGATTAGTTTTAAAAGTTTCGTAACTTTCTCTTCTATCTCTTTGTTGCTAAGTCTTTGTTTTTTAGGTTTTACTCTAAGTCCAAAAGCTATATTTTCAAATACAGTCATATGTCTAAAAAGTGCATAATGTTGGAATACAAATCCAATATCTCTATCTTTAATATCTTTTTTAGCAACATCAATATTGTTAAATAATATTTCACCTTTATCTATGCTATCAACCGTTTCAAGTCCTGCAATCATTCTTAAAAGTGTTGTTTTTCCACTTCCTGAAGGTCCTAAAAGTGCTAATAATTCACCTTCAACAATATCTAAATTGATATTTTCCAATGCTTTGAAATTTCCAAAATATTTTGTTAAATTTTTTACTTCTATTTTCATTTTTTATTTCCTGCTTTATTCTTCATTATCTAATTTTTTAATTTTTCTTTGTACTTTCCACTCTAAAATGTATTTTAAAACAAGAGTTAAAAGTGCTAATATCGCCAAAAGTGTTGAAACAGCAAAAGCTGCAACAAAGTTGTATTCGTTGTATAAAATCTCAACTTGTAGTGGCATTGTGTTTGTAACACCTTGAATATGCCCTGAAACAACAGAAACAGCTCCAAACTCTCCCATGGCTCTTGCATTACATAAAATCACTCCATAAAGAAGTCCCCATTTTATATTTGGCAAAGTTACTTTTAAAAATGTTTGAAATCCACTAGCGCCCAAAAGAAGTGCAGCTTGCTCTTCATCATTTCCCATCTCTTGCATTAAAGGAATTAACTCTCTTGCTACAAATGGAAATGTTACAAATATAGTTGCAAGTACAATTCCAGGAACTGCAAAAATTATTTGAATATCGTTTTCAATTAAATAGTGTCCAAACCAACCTTGTGCTCCAAAAAGTAAAATATATACAAACCCAGAAATAACAGGACTTACAGCAAAAGGTAAATCAATTAAAGTTATTAAAAAACTTTTACCAAAAAAAGAGTATTTTGCTATTGCCCAAGATGCACATATCCCAAAAATTACATTTAATGGTACTGCAATAGCTGCTGTTATAAATGTAAGTTTTATTGCACTTAATACATACTCATCATTAAAACTTAAAAAATATGCTTCATAACCTTTTCTAAATGCTTCTGCAAATATTGTAATCAAAGGAACTACAAGCATAATAAGCAAAAAAGCTACTGCTATAAAAATTAATGAATATTTTACTAATCTTGACTCTGTTTGTGAACTTTGTGAATTACTTATAGTTTTCATATTGCCTCCATTCCTTTTCTTCTTGAACTCCATCTTTGTAAAATATTAATTAAAAGTAACATTACAAAAGAGATTAAAAGCATCACAACTGCAATTGCTGTTGCTCCTGCAAAATCGTACTGTTCAAGCTTTGTAATAATCAAAAGTGTGCTAATCTCTGTTTTAAATGGCATATTTCCAGCTATAAAAACAACTGAACCATACTCACCTAAAGCTCTTGCAAATGAAAGTGCAAATCCAGTTAATACAGCTGGAAAAATAGTAGGAAGTATCACTTTATAAAAAGTTTGCCATCTACTTGCTCCCAAACTTGCACTTGCTTCTTCTTGCTCAATTTGAATCTCCTCAAGAGCTGGTTGAACTGTTCTTACAACAAAAGGAAGCCCAATAAATATTAAAGCAATTGTAATTCCAATTGGTGTAAATACTATTTTAATTCCAAGTGGTTCTAAGTATTGCCCAAACCAACCTTGACTTGAATATAGTGTTGTAAGTGCAATACCTGAAACAGCTGTTGGAAGAGCAAAAGGTAAATCAACAATTGCATCAAAGACTCTTTTTCCAAAAAACTCATATCGAACCAAACACCAAGCAACAATAACTCCAAAAATTGTATTAATAAGTGCAGCTATTAGTGAAGTAACAAAAGTTAGTTTATAACTAGCAACTACTCTTGCATCTGTTGAGGCATTTATAAAAGCATCAAATCCCATACTAAAAGCTTCAGTAAAAAGTGCAATTAGTGGGATTATTACAATAATACTTAAATAAAATACCGTATATCCCATAGTCAAACCAAAACCAGGAATTGGTGAATTTGGTCTTTTTAATATTCCAAAATTTAATCTCATATAAACCCTTTTTATATAACATACACTAGATTAGTGAATGTTAAAATCAGACAAAAAAATAGATGATTAAATTAATCATCTATAAAATTGGTGAATTATAACTATTTCTTTTTTATTTGTCAAGAAAAGTTAGTAAAAATGAGGAGAGTTTTAAAAACTTTCCCAATCTTTATTCGATTTTGTCGGTATTTCAGCTATTTTAGTATTTTCCAAAATAGGAGTTTTTTTGATTTCATTTAAGCTTATATCTCTAGCTTTAACATCATTTTTACCAATAAACTCTTTGTCATTAGCATCTTTTACAACAAGTTTTGCTATCTCATCTGTTAAGATTGCTACATCATGAGTTTGAGAAGCTATCATAGCATTTTGTTGAGTTTGTTGATCAAGACTATTTACTGCATCATTTATCTGCTCTATTCCTAAAAGTTGCTCATTTGAAGCATTTTGAATATCAGATATTAGGTTCATAGTTTTAGATATATTTGTGTTTAACTCTTTATATCCTTCAATCATACTATTTGCTATTTGTTTTCCTTCATTTGCTTTTGAAGTTGCATTTTCAACAATAGATTTTATCTCATTTGCAGCTTCTGCACTTCTATTTGCTAGGTTTCTCACCTCTTGAGCAACTACTGCAAAGCCTTTTCCAGATTCTCCAGCAGTTGCAGCTTCAACTGCTGCGTTTAATGAAAGAATATTTGTTTGAAATGCTATTTGGTCAATCACTGAAATTGCCTCATTTATTGCACTAACTTGTGTATTTATCTCTTCCATTGCTGTTGTTGTTTGATTTGCCAAAGTTTCTCCTTGCAATGCTGAAGCAGTTACATTTTTTGAAAAACTTGCCATTTGAGCTATACTATTTGTATTGTTTCTTATATTTGAAGTTATTTGCTCTAAAGCTGCTGCTGTTTCTTCAAGACTTGCTGCTGCTTCATTTGAGCTAAGATTTAGTTTATCAACATTTGTCAAAAGAAGATTTGAACTCTCATCAAGAGTCAATCCATTTGATTTATTCTCTTTTAACATAGATGTAATTGAATCACCCAAACTATTTACACCACTTGCTAGTTTTAGTAAATGCTCTTTTAATCCTTTTTGATCTATCTTATTTAAGTAGTTATAGCTTGAATATTGCTCTAATACACTTAATACATTATCTATATTACTCTCTAAATTAGAAGCCATATTATTTAAAACATTTTTTAATTGAGTAAGTGCTGGATTTGATACTTCTATATTTAGTCTTTGACACAAATCTCCTTGCTCAAACTCTCCTAATACAGCTATTGTTTCATCTATTAATCTTCTATCCTCTTCTATTCCTTTTTTTGTTTTTATGATATTTTGGTTTACTACTTTTGACATCTGTCCAAATTCATCTTTTGAGGAGTCATCTAGTAGTTTTGTATCACTTGATTCTCTATTTAAATATGCGAAAAATCCTAGTAAGCCTGTTTGGAAAGTCTTAAGGCTATTTATAATACTTCTTGAAATAAATAGTAAAACAAAATTAATAATAGCTAATATAACTAAAGTTATGGCAATTGCCTTTACTATATTTTCATAGAACTGTTTATTTATATCATCAATATAAATACCACTTCCTAATATAAATCCCCACTCTTTAAATTTTTTGATATATGTTATTTTCTCATCAAGTTTGTCTGATTTGCTATCTTTTTTCCATAAATAAGTTACAAATCCTTGCTCTTCTTTATTTGCCACATCTAACATTACTTTAAATATATTCTCTCTTGAAGATAAAGTTATCTCATCTTTACCATTTCCATATATAAATTTAGTAGCTGTATTATATTGTTTAGAGTCTAATACACTATTATTTAAAGCAGGACTTATTGGATGTTGCACCATTTTTGGATATGGATTTGTATCATCAATGATAAAAATATACTCTTGGTGTCCTGCTGAAGTATATCTTAGTTTGTTTATTGCACTTAAAGCATTGCTTTTTGCAACATTTTCATCTATTTTCCCATCTTTAAAATCTTTATATTCAGCTTCAACTAAACTGTATGCCAATTCAACTATGTTTGTTAATTTTAATCTTTTTTCATCTAGCATCACATTTTTTTCACTGAATAAAAATATAGTGCTTAAGAAAATAAATCCTATAACAACTAGGTATAAAATTAAGAGCAACTTGCTCTTTATAGTAACATTCTTCATAACTTCTCCCCTTAAAAATAAAAAATCTTATCTTATCTTGCTATAATTAGACCAAATTATTATTTAATAATTCTTTTTATGTGTATTTTGGGAACAGTTTTTATTTATAGTTTAATACTTTTTGCACTTTTTGGTTCATCAAATAAGTATCCTTGGAAATAGTCGATTTTCAACTCCTTGCAAGTTTCATAAATCTCTTTTGAAGATACAAACTCAGCAACTGTTTTTATACCAACCTTTTTTGCAAAAAATACTATTGCTTCAACAACTGCTTTAGCAGAAAGAGATTTATTTATATCTTGAATAATAGAACCATCTAATTTTATAAAATCTGCTTGTAATTTAACTAAATATGAAAAATTTGAGTAACCAGTTCCAAAATCATCAATTGCTATTTTTAGACCTAAATTTTTAACTATTTTTATAAAAGATACTAGTTCTTCTATATTTTCAACACCTTCACTCTCCGTTATTTCTATAGTTAAAAAATAACCGATATCATGTTCACATATTTTTTGAATTAAAAAATCACAAATATCTTTTTCCAAAATATCACTAATCGATAAATTTATACTAAATTCTGTATTTTTACCCTCAAAAAATTCAAATGATTTTTGAACTACTTTTTTTGTTATTTCTCCATATAGGTTTATTTTTTTTGCTCTATCTATAAAAAAATAAGGAGATACTATCTCTCCTTTTGTATCTTTCATTCTTACTAATATTTCATATTTTTTCTTAAATTGATTACTTATTGATTGTGCAAATATTTCAAATCTATCTTTTTTTATAGCTTGAATAATTTGTGCTTCCCAATATAAATCTTGCTCAATTGTTAAAGAGTTTGGTTGACATACTTGATGTTGTTCACTATCAAAAATTACGAGATTGTGTTTTAAGACTCTTGTTTGTTTTAGTGCAAATTCAGCACAAAACAAAAGCTTTGAATAATTTATAGCAACTCCAGCTCTTAATGGAATATATACTTTATTTCCATCAATTTCAATTGCAGAGTATCCAAAGTACCAAATTGTTGCTTTTATTGTTTGAATAAATTTCTCTTTTAAAATATCACTATTTGTTGCAACAACAAAAATATCTGCACCCAAATAGTAAATTTGACTATTTTCAAATCTATCTTGAAGTCTTAAAGATATAATTTTTAATATTTTTTCTCCAAAATCATAACCATAAAAATGATTTATATTTCCAAAACCACTTATATCAAAAATAACTAGTTTATCAAAAATATTTTTTTCAAAATGACTCAAAAACTCTTTTCTATTTGGCAATAAATTACTATTTGTACTTTGCATATTTAATCCTATAAATCATTTAACCAAGATGTAACTCCACCTTTCAAACTATAAAGTTCTGCTTTAAAACCAATGTTTTTAAGCTTTAAAATAGCCTCTTTACTCAACATTCCTATTTTACAAACTACTATAACTTTTTTTAAAGAGTCTATTTGATTAATATCATCTTCCAAGCTTTCAAAAGGTATATTTATAGAATCTTTTATGTTATTTAAATCAAAATCAATTTTAGGTCTCACATCAACTATTTGAATACTATCTTTTTTTGCTAATAAACTTTTAAACTCTTCAAGAGTTATCTCATCTACTTTTATATCTGTTTTCTCTTTTAATCCACAAAACTCTTCATAATCAATTAACTCTTTAATTGTTGCATTTTTACTACAAATTGGACAATTTTCATTTTTATTAAATTTCATATCACGAAACTGCATCTTTAAAGAGTCAAAACTTAAAAGTCTATTTTTTAAAGGTTCGCCAATTTTTAGAATTATTTTTATAAGCTCATTTGTTTGAATTGTTCCAATAATTCCAGGTAAAACTCCTAAAACTCCAGCCTCTGAACAACTAGGAACAAGACCAGCTTTTGGTGGATTTGGAAATAGACATCTATAACAAGCTCCACCATCATAATTAAAAACACTAACCTGCCCTTCAAATCTAAAAATAGAACCATAAACAAAAGGTTTTTTTAACATTACACAAGCATCGTTGATTAGATATCTTGTTGGAAAATTATCTGTTCCATCTATTACAATATCAAAATCTTTTATAATATTTAAAGCATTACTGCTAGTTAGTCTCTCATTAAAAGTAACTATTTTTGAGTTTGGATTTAATGCCTCTAATTTCTCTTTAGCAGATTGTACTTTACTCTTTTTTATATCATTTGTTGTGTGAATAATTTGTCTATGCAAATTAGACTCTTCAACTACATCAAAATCAACAAGCCCAATTGTTCCTACACCAGCTGCTGCTAAATATAGTAAAATTGGACTTCCTAAAGCTCCAGTTCCAACTGCTAAAACCTTTGAATTTTTAAGTTTTAATTGACCTTCAAGTCCAACTTGTGGAAGGATTAAATGTCTGCTATATCTACTTATCTCTTGTTCTGATAGTTTTTGCTCTTTTGTCACACTAAATCCTTCTTAAAATTCAGTTGTAAGAATATCACAAGAGATATTAGATTATCTTTTATTATCTATATATTAAATCAAATGTTCCGCCATCATCAAAATGAAGTTTTTGCGCATTTGCCCAACTTTTAAAAACATCATCTATTTTAATAAGCTCTAATTTTGGAAATATTTTTAGATACTCTTTATTTACCAATTCAGGCTTACTTGGTCTATAATAATTTTTAGCAGCCAACTCCTGAGCTTTTTGTGAATATAAATATTGTAAATACTCTGTTGAAACTGTATAGTTTAATCTTCTTTTAGCATTTGCATCTATAACCGTAACAGGTGGTTGGGCTAATATTGATATTGTTGGTACAACTATCTCAAACTCATCTCGTCCAAGTTCGTTTATTGCTAAAAATGCCTCATTTTCCCAAGCTAATAATACATCTCCTATTTTTCTTTGAACAAATGTATTTGTTGAACCTCTTGCTCCTGAATCTAAAACGGGTACATTTTTAAATAATCTTTTTACAAAATCTTTTGCCTTTTCATCAGCATCTTTATATTTTTGTGATTCAAAATCTATATATTCTAAATTTCCTAACTCTTTTTTAAGTCCATAAGCATAAGCTGCAAGATAGTTCCATCTTGCTCCTCCTGAAGTTTTAGGATTTGGAGTAATTACATCAACACCATCTTTTACTAAATCATCCCAATCTTTTATACCTTTTGGATTTCCTTTTCTAACTAAAAAAACAATAGTTGAAGTGTATGGAGATGAGTTATTTTCTAACTTTTTTTGCCAATCATTTGGTATTAAATATGCTTTTTGGCTAATTGCATCTATATCATAAGCAAGAGCTAATGTAACAACATCTGCTTTTAATCCGTCAATTACAGCTCTTGCTTGTTTACCAGAACCTCCATGAGATTGTTTAACAACTACCTCTTGACCTGTTTTATTTTTCCAATAAGTAGCAAACTCTTTATTGTACTCTTCATAAAACTCTCTTGTTGGATCATAAGACACATTTAATATCTCAACTCTTTTTTTTGCTTTTTCAGCATCTTTATCATATTCGAACTCTTTTGCAAAACCTGTTGTTGAAACTAATATTGCTGCTAAAACTATACTTTTAATATTTTTTGTTATTTTTATCATTTTATTCCCTTATAAAAATAAAATACACTAAATGTGTGAAATTTAAAGATTTAAAAAAATCCCACCTTTACTTAATCTTTATATACTTTTTATACATGTCGCACATCATTTTTTATTCCTTGAATTAGATTGTAGGTTTTATCTATCACCTACTAAATTGGTGAAATTATATATTCAAAATAAAAAAATGTCAAGATATTTTTTATTTTTTTTAAAATATTTTTGAGAAAGCCTATTTTTAGGGAACTAAGAATGCTAAAAGCTAAAGCTTTTAGCATATATTTATTTTATTTCAATAGATTTTTTAGTAATATCATCTTTTAATTTTGGAATCACTACTTCTAAAACACCATTATCGCTTTTTGCTTCAATATTTTCAACATCAGCATTTTCTGGCAGTGTAAAACTTCTTGAGAATTTTCCAAAATATGTCTCAACTTTGTAATAATCTTCTTTTTTTATCTCATCTTTAGTTTTTCTTTCACCACTAATTGTAAGAATATTTTTGTTTATATCAACTTTTATATCCTCTTTTTTAACTCCAGGCAGATCAACATCTACATGATATGCAAACTCACCCTCTCTTGTATTTACAACAGGAACAAAGGCGTTTACTCCTTCATTTTTTGATACGGTATAAAAATCTTTCTCTAAATCTCTTAATTGTTTAAATGGGTCAAATTTTGTTAAAAACATCTTAATCTCCTTTATTTTTTATAAGCTTGATATATTTCGTATCAAACTGCTGAAATTTTAGCAAATTTTTTAGCACTTGTCAAGAGTGAGTGCTAAATAATTTTTAAAGAGTATTTTCTTTTAAATTTAACATTATCACTTTTATGGTTAGTTTGCTATATTCCCAATCCTCCGACAAACTCTTCCTTTAAAATATCATCTTTTGTAACAGGAGTTTGACCAAGGCATGAAGAAATTGTTGTTCTATCCAAAATTTGTGCTGTGAGATTTCTTATATTTAAAAATACTCTTCTAAAATAACATTTTCCTTCTTGACTACAAGGTTCATAATTTGATACAGAAACGCAAGAGATCATAGAGATCATCCCTTCAAAATGACGAATAATTTCACCAAGTGTTATTTCACTTGAGTTTTTAGCTAAAACATATCCACCATAACGCCCTGGAATACTCTTTACCCATCCAGCTTTATTCATCTCAAGCATAATATTTTCTAAAAATCTTCTTGGAACATCTGTATATTCTGATAACTCTCTAATTGAGATTAAATTATCTGCCTCTGCTATCGCAAAAAGCGCTCTTAGCGCATAATCTGTTTTTTTTGATACTTTCATTTATCACCTACCTAATAGATAAATTATATTTGATTTTTATTTTTGTGTCAATACAAAAAAAGGGAAAGAGGTAAATCCTCTCTCCCCTCTATTTAAATAAATTAAATTTATTTTATTATGAGTTTTTCTCTTTTTTCTCAACATTTTGCTAAAGCAAAAGTTTCGCTTAAAAGAAAAGAATTCTTAATTCTTTTCTTTTTTGGCTGTTCGTTTTCTAACTGTTGGATCAAGCTCTCTTTTTCTAATTCTAATAGAAATAGGAGTAACTTCAACAGCTTCGTCCTCTTCAATCCACTCTAAAGCATTTTCTAAAGACATAGTTTTTGGTGGAACTAATCTAATAGCTTCATCAGCACCACTTGATCTTACATTTGATTGTTGTTTTCCTTTAATAGGATTAACATCTAAATCATTATCTTTAGCATGTTGTCCAACAACCATTCCAATATAAACTTTATCTTGAGGTTTTATAAACATAACACCTCTATCTTGTAAGTTAAAGATTGAGTATGCAAGTGCCTCTCCATTTTCCATAGATACAAGCGCTCCATATTTTCTGCTCTCAACCGATCCACTGTGTGGTCTAAACTCTAAGAATGAGTGATTCATAACACCCTCTCCTCTAGTTTCTGTTAAAAACTCTGTTCTAATACCAATTAATCCACGTGCAGGAATTTCAAACTCTAATCTTGTAAATCCAATACCCATTGGAACCATATTTGTCATTACAGCTTTTCTTTTCCCAAGTTTTTCAATAATTGCTCCACTAAACTCATCTGGAGTATCAATTACTAAATGTTCAAATGGCTCCATTTTGATACCATTCTCTTCTTTTATAATAACTTCTGGTCTTCCAATACAGAACTCAAAACCTTCTCTTCTCATATTTTCAGCCAAAATAGTAATTTGAAGTTCACCTCTTCCGTTTACCTTAAATTTACCCTCACCAATTTGCTCATAACTCATAGCAATATTAGTATTCATCTCAGCTTTTAATCTCTCATCTATTTTATTTGAAGTTACATATTTACCTTCAGTTCCAGCAAGAGGAGAGTCATTTACAGAAAAAGTTACGCTTAAAGTTGGTTGCTCAATATGCATAGGATCAAGTGGCATTGGATTTGTTGGATCACAAAGTGAATCTCCAACATCAATAGTTTCAAATCCAGCAACAGCAACAATATCACCAGCACCTGCTGTTTTGATATCTATCCTATCTAAACCTTTAAATCCAATAAGTTTAGTTACTCTTCCTTTGATTTTTTCACCATCAGCTTTAACTAAAAGTACAGTTTCACCTTGAGATATAGTTCCATTAAAAATTCTAGCGATTCCTATTTTTCCAATAAAATTATCATAATCAAGAGTAAATACTTGAAGTTGAAGACCATTTTCATCGCTTCCTTTTGGTTTTGGAACCTCTTTTAAAATAGTTTCATATAGTGGTTTAAAATCCATATTATCATCTGTTGGATTATATCTTGCAAATCCACTTCTAGCAGCTGCATAAATTACAGGGAAATCTAATTGCTCCTCTGTTGCATCCATCTGTGCAAATAGGTCAAATACCTCATCAACAACTCTATCAGGTTCAGCTGCTGGTTTATCAATTTTATTTACAACAACTATTGGTCTGTGTCCTAAAGATAATGCTTTTTTAACAACAAACTTTGTTTGTGGCATAACACCCTCTTGTGCATCAACAAGAAGTAAAACAGAATCAACCATTTTTAAAACTCTCTCAACTTCTCCACCAAAATCGGCGTGTCCTGGAGTATCTATAATGTTAATTCTTACACCCTCATAATCAATTGCTGTGTTTTTTGAAAGAATTGTAATACCTCTTTCCTTTTCAATTGCATTACTATCCATAACTCTTTCATCTACGCTTTGGTGCGCTGAAAATGTACCACTTTGTTTTAACAACTCATCAACTGTTGTTGTTTTTCCGTGGTCAACGTGAGCAATAACTGCTATATTTCTAATGTCTCTCATTTTTCTTCTTTATATAAAATTTCGTGCGGATTTTATCCAAAAAAAACTTAAAAGCTTATTATAGCTTAAAATATGGTTAAATAAAAGATAAATAATAGTAAAATATTTTTTACTTTTTTATATTAAATTAATCTTATTTTGTTAATATTCGCAAATTATAGGTTTGCGGTGCAAACAGACAACTTGAAACTCTTTTTTTACTTACTCAAGAATGTCAATCAAAAATATTTTTCATTGTCAAAGGACTTTTATGGAGTTTTTACTAAATTTTAGAAAAACCCTTTCAAGATTTTGGTCACCAATTCCAGCAGTTATTGCACTTGGAGTATTGAGTGCTTACTATTTTGGAATAACGGGAACTTATTGGGCTGTTACAGGTGAATTTACTAGATGGGGTGGTCACTTTTTACAACTATTTGGAGTTGATGTTTCAACTTGGGGATATTATAAGCTTATGAGTATTGAAGGAAATATCTTTACAAGAGTTGATGGTGTTATGATTATTGGTATGTTTGCTGGATGTATAGCAGCTGCTTTTTGGGGAAACAATGTAAAGTTTAGATTACCTCTAAACAATATTAGAATTTATCAAGCCCTAATTGGTGGAATAATTGCTGGATTTGGAGCAAGACTTGGAATGGGTTGTAATTTAGCTAGTTTTTTTACAGGAATTCCTCAATTTAGTTTTCACGCTTGGGTATTTACAGCATTTATGATGGTTGGAGTTTACTTTGGAGTAAAAGTTGCTCTTAGCCCTTTTTTCCAATCAAAAATAAAGATGCAAAAAGTATCTTGTGCAAAACCACTTGAACATAATGAAGAGAAAGTTAAAAAATTCTTTACTCTTGGAACATTTGCATTTATTGCAATTATGCTTTGGGCTTTATATTTAATTTTTGTTGCAAATAGCTCTAAACTTGGAATGGCAATGCTTTTTGGTGCTGCTTTTGGACTTATTATTGCAAAGGCACAAATCTGTTTTACATCTGCATTTAGAGATATTTTTACAACAGGAAGAAGTGAGTTGGCAATTGCAATTATTATTGGTATGGCTGTTGCAACTTTGGGTGTATTTACATATTTAAATATGGGAGCTGCTCCAAAGATTTTCTGGACAGGACCAAATGTTGTTATTGGTGGATTACTATTTGGATTTGGAATTGTAATTGCAGGTGGTTGTGAGTGTGGTTGGATGTATAGAGCTGTTGAAGGACAAGTTCATTTTTGGATTGTTGGAGTTGGAAATATTATTGGTGCAACTTTACTTGCATTTGTTTGGGACGATGTAGCAGAACCTTTAGCAACTTCTTGGCCAAAAATAAATCTGCTTGAAAGTTTTGGGCAATATGGTGGACTTGTAGCAAACTATGGATTACTATTTTTGTTTTTTATAGTAATTTTAGTTTTAGAGAAAAAATATTTAAGAAAATCAAGAAATAGATAAGGAAAAACTTATGGAAAACAAAGAGATAGTTCCAGATTATAGAATAGATATGCAAGGTGAACCTTGTCCATATCCAGCAATAAATACTCTAGAAGCCATGAAAGAGTTAAATGATGGTGAGATTTTAGAGATAATTAGTGATTGTCCACAAAGTATAAACAATATTCCAGTTGATGCAAAAAATCATGGATATAAAGTTTTATTAATAGATAGTGATGGACCAACTATTAGATATATTCTTCAAAAATAAAAGTAGCATTTTGCTACTTTTAAATCTTGACACTTTCTTGACAAATTATTAATGCTATATTAATTTTACTCTCATAATATTTCTTCATTCGTAAATTAGGAACGACATGAAGACAATTTCTCAAACAAAACTTATAATATTTAGCTCAATATTCTTTACAATATTTTATAACTTCAAATTTTTTAAAGAACTTTTTGCCACTTACGGTTTTAGTGGTTTAAACAGTCTCTATTTTCTATCAACTACAATTTTATTGATATCTTTGATAACTCTTTTAATAACTCTTTTTAGCTCAAAATATACAACAAAAGCAATTTTGATAACTCTTTTTGCAATTTCAGCATTTACAGCTTATTTTATGGATACTTACGGTGTTGTAATTGACTCTGAAATGCTTAGAAATAGTATGCAAACTGATTTAAAAGAGTCAAAAGATTTACTTAGCTTTAAACTATTTTTATATATTTTATTTCTTGCTATTATCCCAATATTTTATATTTCAAAACTTCAAATAGTTTATAAACCTATAAAGCAAGAGATATTATCAAAAATAAAAACTATAATTTTAGCTCTTTTAATAATTATTACAATACTTTTTTCTTTTAGTAAGTTTTATACATCATTTTTTAGAGAACATAAAGTTTTAAGATACAATGTAAATCCTATTTATTGGCTATATAGTGTAGGAAACTATATTCACAAAACTTTTGATACAGCTATTTTAACAATAAAACAAATAGGTCAAGATTCTAAAGTAGTTGAACCAAAAAATGAACCAAAAGAGCTAATTATATTAGTTGTAGGAGAGACAGCAAGAGCCGATAGATTCTCAATAAATGGTTACCATAAAGAGACAAATCCACTATTAAAGCAAGAGGATATTATAAATTTTCCAAATATGACTTCATGTGGAACTTCAACAGCTTTATCTGTTCCTTGTATGTTCTCAATATATGAAAAAAGCAGTTATAGTTATAAAAAAGGTATATCAACTTACAATGTATTAGATGTACTTAAAAATACACAAGATATAGCTATTTTATGGAGAGATAATAACTCTGATTCAAAAGGAGTTGCACTTAGAGTTGATTATGAAGATTTTAAAACTTCTAAAACAAACCCTATTTGCGATGAAGAGTGTAGAGATGAGGGAATGCTTGTTGGACTTGAAAATTATATTGAAAAAAACAAAAACAAAGATATATTAATTATTCTTCATCAAATGGGAAATCATGGACCTGCATATTATAAAAGATATCCAAAAGATTTTGAAAAATTCACTCCTGTTTGTAAAACAAATCAATTAGAAAACTGCTCTGAAGATGAGATAAATAATGCTTACGATAATGCAATTTTATATACAGACTATTTTTTATCAAAATCAATTAATTTTCTAAAAAAATATAACGAAAGCCATGAAACAGCTTTGGTTTATATATCAGATCATGGAGAGAGTTTGGGTGAGAATGGTATCTATCTTCATGGAATGCCTTATGCTTTTGCTCCAGAAGAGCAGATAAATGTAGCATCTTTTATTTGGTTAGGAGATGGTGCTATGGAACATGAATATGATAAAACAAAATTAAAATCATATAAAGATGAAAAGTTTTCTCAAGACAATCTATTTCATACACTTTTAGGACTTTTTGAAATAAAAAGTGAAGTTTATAAAAAAGAGATGGATATTTTAAATGACGCAAGAAAAGCTGAATAATCAAACAAATTTAAATTTGCAAAGAAATTGTCAAGTAAAAAAACATAATATATTGAAACTATTTTTCTACAATTCTAAATATAAAAAAATATTTGGAGCAAATTATGAGAAATTTTCTATTTTTAGCATTAATTTCAACTTTAAGTTTTAGTGCTACAGTTGATGATTTTTTAAACTCTTTAAAACAAGAAGTTTTAAAAGTAGATTCATCTTTCAAAGATTTTGATTTTAAAAGAGGTGAAGAGATATTTTTATCAAAACATATTGGGAAAAAAGGTGAATTAATCTCTTGTGCATCTTGTCATGGTACAAATTTATATGAAGCGAATCAAAACTATTTTACAGGTAAACAAATAGATGCTCTATCTCCAAAAGCAAATCCAAAAAGATTTACAGATAAAAAAGAGATTGAAAAATGGTTAAAAAGAAACTTCAATGATGTTTATAATCGTGAAGGAACAGCACTTGAAAAAGGTGATGTAATAACTTACATCATCAATAAATAATAAGGAGAGAAAATGAAAAGACTAGTTATTTTAAGTTTAACTGCTTGTTGTTTATTTGCTGGAAAAATGGATGTAACTATTAAACCAGTTGACAATACAATTTATGAAAAAGAGTGTGGTAGTTGCCACTTTGCATATCCAGCTGGATTATTACCAAGTAGTTCTTGGAATAAAATGATGTCAAATTTAGATAAGCACTTTGGAGATGATGCAACTGTAGATAAAGAGACTTTTCAAACACTAGTTGACTATTTAAATAAAAATAGTGCTGAAAAAAGTATGAATTATAAAAGAAGTAGAAAAATAGTTGAGAATTTAAATGGAAATATTCCTGACTCTATTTCAAAAATGCCTTATATGAAAAGAAAGCATGAAGATATAAAAGAGCATTTAATAACTCAAAAAGAGGTTAAAGGTATGTTTAATTGTACAGCTTGTCATCAAAATGCAAAAAAAGGTATATTTAGTGACGATGATGTAAATATTCCAAATTATGGAAAATGGGAAGATTAATATGAAAAAATCATATATATGGTCACTACCAACAAGAGTTTTTCATCTCTTGTTTGCTTTGTTTATTCTAATTGCTTTTTTAACAGATGATGATGAATTTTTAAGATTTCATGCAATTGCTGGTTACTCTATTCTAATTTTATTATTTTTTAGAATTTATTGGGGATATTTTGGTCCAAAATACTCTTTATTTAAAGATTTTCCAACAAATAAAAATGAAGCTAAAGAGTTTTTAAAAAATATTTTTAGTGGTTCTTTTAAAAATGAGCAAAAATACATAGGTCACAATCCATTAGCATCTTATGTAATGATAGCTATGTTAATTGTTACTTTTATTGTAATTGTTACAGGTGTATTAGCTTATGGAATACAAGATGGAAAAGGAGTAGCATCTTTTTTAAATGACTCTTTTTTTAAAAAAATGAAACTTTTTAAAGAGATTCATGAATTCTTTGCAAATTTTCTTATCTTTTTAATTGTTATGCACTTAATTGGAATTGCCTTTGATAGAGTGTTTCATAAAAAGTACGAAACTCTAAACTCTATAGCAACTGGACATAAAATGACTGATGAAGATGAGAGTATAAAACTATCAATTTTTCAAAAAATATTTGCAATTATTATGTTTATAGCTTTTTTAGCTTTTTTGATTTTTAATCTTTATAAACCAAATAATGCTTTAGTTGCTTCAAAATTTGAACCAATTGATTATAAAACACAAAATTTAGCTTTTGTAAATGAGTGTGGAAGTTGTCACACCCTTTATCCTCCAAATCTTTTACCTAAAAAATCTTGGGTTTTAATAATGAATGATTTGGAAAATCATTTTGGCGATGATGCAAGTTTAGATGAAGATGTAAATAAAAATATTTTAACTTTTTTAGTAAACAATAGTGCAGAAACTTCAACTAATAAAGCTAGTTGGAATTTTCTAAATTCAATAGGCGATAAAGATATAATTGCTTTATCAAAAACTACTTATTGGGAAAGAAAACACAAAAAAATTCCAAAAGAGGTCTTTAAAAATGAAAAGGTAAAAAGTGTTGCAAACTGTAAAGCTTGCCATAGTGATATTGAAAAAGGGTTGATTGAATATGAAAATATTAAAGATATTTCTGATTTTATTTAGTATGTTTTTGTTTTTAAATGGTGATGATGATTACAAAAAATATAAGCACTCTTATAAAAATTTAGATTATTTAAATTTAGATGAGAAGCAAGTAAAAGCTATAAAAAATATTCTTTTAGATCTAAAAGATGAGTATAAAGATTTTTATGAATTTAAAGATGATATTGAAGATGATATTGAAGATTTAATAGAAGAGTCAAATTTTGATGAGAATTTATATATTCAAAAAAGTATGGAAATTAAAAAAAAGGCTACAATTTTAGAAGCTAAAAGAATAAAAAAGATATTAGAGATTTTAAATGAAGAGCAAAGAGATGAATTTGCAGATCATTTCAAGGAGTGGATAATTGAATAAAAAGGTTTTGTTGGTTGAAGATGATTTACAAATGCAATCTTTGATAGTTGATTATCTAAAAGATTATGGATTTATTGTTACTGCTTTTGATAATCCAAAAGATGTTTTAGAAGATTTTAAAATAAACAATGATTACTCTATTATAATTTTAGATTTAATGCTTCCATTTATGGATGGATTTGATCTGTTTAATAAGCTAAAAGAGATTAAAAATATACCTATAATTATCTCAACAGCAAGGGGAGATATAGGAAATAAGATACATGGTTTTGAGCTTGGAGCTGATGATTATTTGGCAAAACCCTATGAACCAAGAGAGTTGGTTTTAAGAATAGAGTCTATTTTAAAAAGAAATTCAACTAAATCTTTTAAAGTTGGTGATTTTACAATAGATAAAGATAGCAGAACTATTTTAATTGATAATTATGCAATTGACTTCACAAAAATAGAATTTGAAATTTTTATATATTTAGTTGAAAATCAAAACAAAATATCCTCAAGAGAGCAGATTTTAAATTCTACTTCTTTGGATTTGGATACAAGAAATAGAACTATTGATATGCATATTTCAAATATTAGAGCAAAAATTGGTGATGATTCAAAAAACCCTAAATATATAAAATCTATTTGGGGAATTGGTTATAAGTTTGTAGGTTAATATGTCGATTTTTAAAAAATTAACTATCCTTTTTATTTTAAGTTTTATTCTTATGAGCATAATTGGAGTATGGATTGATAATATAAACTCAAAGAAAATAGATAATTTTGCTAAAGAGAAGTATTTAAAGATAATTGATGATATTTTTAGAAATATAGAGAATAAAAGCTATGTAAATTCTTTGGTAGAAAAGAACAGTTTACAAATAGTAAAAAATTTAGATGAAAATAACTTAGAAGTTATTTACTCTTTAGATTCAACATTTGGAAATATTTCAATACTAAAATATAAATCATCAAATATCTATATTCTAAAAATAAAATATTTGGATGAAATACATATTTTCAAAGCTTTAGATGAAGAGAGTTTAAGCGATAAAACTATTTTAAATATCTTAGTATTTATAGATGTTTTCGCACTTTTATTAATGTTTTTATTTATAATCAAACTTTTAAGTCCTCTAAAAACAATAACAAAAGATATAAAATCTTTTGCAAATGGTAATTTATCAACAAGAATAGATATAAAAACAGATGATGAGATAGGAACTTTAGCATCTAATTTTAACTCTATGGCAAGTTCACTTGAAAACTCTATAAAAACAAGAGAAGCTCTACTTCGTGATATTGGACATGAGCTAAGAACCCCAATAGCAAAAGGAAAATTTGCAATAGAAAAAATTGATGATTTTTCTCAAAAAGAGTTACTTAAAAAGATTTTTAATGATTTAGAAAAACTCACAAATGAACTAATAGAGCTTGAAAAACTAAATATTACAAACTTAGATATAAAAATATTTAGTGCAGAAACTTTAGTCTTAGAATCTTTGGGGAAATTATATTTAGAAGATGAATCGAAAATCAAAATAGATATTTATGAAGATTTTAAAATAGAGGGTGATTTAGACTATCTATCTATTGCACTTAAAAATCTTATTGATAACGCTTTAAAATATGCTATCTATTTTCCAATTATTATAAAAGTAGATAAAAATGAGATATCTATTTCAAATAGTGGTGAAAAACTATCAAAAGAGTTTGAATACTACTTAAAACCTTTTACTCAAGAGCTTATTCAAAGAGATGGTTTTGGCTTAGGTTTAAGTATTGTCAAAAAGATTATTGATAAACACAATTTTAAACTTATCTATAAATATGAAAACAACTTTAATATTTTTAAAATTATTTTCAAATGAACTATTTATATCAAATCAAAAATCTTATATTAAAATTAAAGGAATATTTTTATGAAACTTGTTAGAGAACTTTTAAAAGTTTATCTTATTTTTGCAGCTGTTTTTTTTATTGGAAGGTTACTATTTTTTATAATTTTTTATGAAAGATTTGCTGAAATACCTTTTTTTGAAGCACTTTTCACATTTATTTATGGTATTCGTATGGATACTATTGTTATATCTGTTATATTAGTTATTCCAACAATAATTTTGACTCTATCTCCTAAATTATTCTCAAAATTTATTTCAAAACTTTTAAATATCTATATCTTAGCTTTTTTAGTTTTTGCTATTTTTATTGAGTGTGCTTCCTTTCCATTTTTTCTACAATATGATTTAAAACCAAACTACCTATTTTTAGAGTATTTGGAGTATCCAAAAGAAGTTAGCTCTTTAATGTTTAAAGATTATAAATTAGATTTATTTTTAGCATCTGTTTTAATTTTAATAACTATTAAAATATTTACAAAATATAAATTCTTAAATTTTGAATCTGTTTTTGAACAAAATTATTTATCAAGAGTTTTAATTCTTTTGCCAATTCTATTAATTCTATTTTTAGGAATTCGTTCATCTTTTGGTCACAGACCTGTAAATATCTCTGATGCTTTATATAGTACAAATAGAGTATTAAATGAAGTAACAAAAAACTCTATCCACTCAATAGCTTACGCCTACTACTCTTATAAAAGAAGTGAAGGAAATGTATCAAAATATGGGAAAATGGATATAAAAGAGGCATACAAAATCGCATCTTCCGCTTTAGGAATAGAGTATAAAGATGATAAAAGACCATTTTATAGAGAGGTAAAATCTCATATAAAAAGTGAAAAAAAGAAAAATCTTGTAATTATAATTGAAGAGAGCATGGGTGCGCAATTTACAGGTTTTATAGGAAATAATACTCTAACTCCAAATCTTGATAAATTAGCAAATGAGTATATTAGTTTTACAAATTTACACTCAAACGGAACAAGAAGTGTAAGAGGACTTGCAGCACTTACAAGCGGAACTTTACCTATTCATGGAAATGAGGTAATAAAAAGAAATAAAACTCAAAGTGACTATTTTACAGTTGCAAATTTACTAAAACCTTATGGATATAAATCTAGTTTTATATATGGTGGAGAGGCTAGATTTGATAATATGAGAAGTTGGTATTTAGGAAATGGTTTTGATATAGTAATTGAAGAGAAAGATTATGAAAATCCAATTTTTGCTAGTACTTGGGGAGTTAGCGATGAAGATTTAGTAATAAAAGCAAATGAAACATTTGTAAATCACTCAAAGGCAAATGAGAACTTTGTAAGTGTTATTTTTAGCTCATCAAATCACACACCTTTTGAGCTTCCTGATGAAAAAATCGAATTTGAAAAAAATGTACCAAAACAAAGCGTTGAAAATGCTATAAAGTATGCTGATTTTGCAATAGGAAGATTTTTTAATTTAGCAAAAAAAGAGAGTTATTTTAAAGATACAGTTTTTATTGTTGCATCTGATCATAATGTTAGAGTTTATGGAGATCAAGTAGTTCCAATAGATATGTTTCAAATTCCAGCGGTAATTGTTAGTCAAGATATTAAATCTTTAGTTTACAGCAAATTAAGTTCACAAGCTGATGTTTTAGCTACTGCTTTGGATTTAATAGGAGTTGATTTATCTTACCCAATACTTGGAAACTCTATTTTTAAAGATAATAAAAAAGAGATAAACTTAATGCTTTTTGATGAGACTTATGCATATAGAAAAGGTAATAAAGTTGCTATTTTAATTCCTAATATGGATATTAAAACATATTTATATGAAAATAAAAAATTAATAGAAGTGGAAGAGGATTTAACTTTAGAGCAAGAAGCCTTAGCTTTGATTTACATTTTAGATGATATGTACAAAAATAGAAGTTATAGATAAAGAGGTGATTTTTAATCACTTCTTTAAGCATAAGATATTTTTTAGTATAATTGCTTTCAATTTTTTACAAAAGGGATGAGATGATAAATTTAATAAACAAAAAAGAGAATATTTTTGATGATGATATCGCTTTTGTAGAGAATTGGGATTTTAGCACTGCTAATTTAAATGAAAAAAATAGAATTCAAGCTATAACTCAAGTTGCAAGTATTTGTTACCAAAATCCAAAAGCACTTGGAAGTGAGAGTCTTTACAATAGACTTATGGCAGAGAGTATGGGATTACCAAGTTCTAGTTTTGAGTTTGTTCCAGTGCTACTTGATTATGAAAATCCAAAACACCAAGAGATATTAAAATTGGAGTACTCAAACTCTAAAAAATTTGGTGAACAACTTGATGATAAATATCTTCTTACAAACTATAGAGCACTTGTTTATGATTATGAAAATCTACAAGAAGAGTTTAGTTTTGATATTAGAACTATTTTTAATACTCAAGAAGAGTGCAATATCATAAAAGATTACTTCAAAGTATTTTTATATAAAGTTGATTTACCTACAAGAAGTCAAATGGTAAGACACAGAGTTAGTTGGCAAGAACTAAGTAGAAGATATGTAAGTGCAAAAAGAGTACCTTTTGAGTTTTATATTAGTGAAAAACTAAAACATAATCCAAAAGTTAAAGCTCTTGTAAAACAGAGTGAAGAGTTATATTTTGAACTATTAGATGCTGGAGTTAAACCTCAAGAAGCAAGACGGGTAATTCCTCAAATGGGTTATACTCAAATTTGGGGTGCATTTATGCCAAAGCAGCTTGATAATTACTTTAAGTTAAGACTTGATGAGGCTGCTCAATGGGAGATTAGACAAACAGCACTTGCTATGCAAGAGCTTATAAAATGAGCGCTTTAGAGATTGCTGATATTATAGGTATTATCTCTTTTGCTCTTAGTGGTTTTTTAATAGCAGTTCACTGTAAACTTGATATTCTAGGAGTTTTTATATCTGCTTTTTTAACTGCCTTTGGTGGTGGAATGACAAGAGATGTTTTAGCAGATAGAACTCCTTACGTTTTTACTTCAAATTTACCTCTTAGTTTAGTAATTGCAACAGTTTTAATTGCAATGCTTTTTAAACTTCATAAAATCACAAATTTAGAAGGAAAATGGGCATTTGTAATCTCTGATGCAATCGGACTTTCATCATTTGCAATAACAGGTGCAATAATTGCTATTGAGAGTGGTTTTAACTTCTTAAGTGCTGTAATGCTTGCATTTATAACTGCTGTTGGTGGTGGAACGATTAGAGATGTTTTAATAAATAGAATGCCTTTTATTTTAGTATCTGAGTTTTATGCAACAGTTGCACTTATTATTGGAAGTGTTGTTTATATTTTAGATGCATTTGAACTTAGAAACCTATTTTCACTTATTATTGTATTTATATTTGGAGTTGCTTTAAGAGTTCTTGCATACTATAAAAAGTGGCATTTACCAACTTTATCAAAAGAAAATTAATTTTCTATTTACTTTTTAAAGCTAGAATCTTGAAAATTTTTTAAAGGAAAAAATATGTTTAAAAAAATACTTCTAGCTACACTTTTAGCTTTAGGATTAAATGCGGCTTCACTAAATATTGATAGCTCAATTGTTGATATAAAAATCAAAGATCAATTTGATAAAGTTCACACTTTAAATTCAGATGTAAAAACTATTCTTTTTGCAAGTGATAAAGGTACAAGTGATATGTTAAGAGACTATCTTTTACCTCTAAGTGAGAAAGAGAATGTTTTAGAGAAAAATGGTGCTGTTTATGTTGCTGATATTTCAGGAATGCCAAGTTTAATCTCTAAATTTATAGCTTTACCAAAAATGAAAAAATACCCATTTTCAATTCTACTATTAGATGATTCAAATAAAGAAAACTTTGTAAAAGAGGATGGAAAAATTATAGTTTATAGTTTAGAAAATGGAAAAGTTGTAAAAATAGATAAAATCTCTACAAAAGAAGAGTTAGCAAATATTATAAAATAAATATTAGAGGAGTTTTATCTCTCCTCTAAAACCCTCTTAAATGCTTCTACAATAGCAATTTTTTCTAGCTCTTTTATTCTATTTTCCAAAGTTTGCGCCGTTTCATTTTCATCTAATAAAAGCTCTTTTATTAAAATTTTTTCACCCTCATCATAATTCTCATTTACATAATGAATTGTAACACCTGATTTTTTCTCACCATTTTTTACAACAGCTTCATGAACAAAATGTCCATACATTCCAGCTCCTCCATAAATTGAAGGTAAAATTGCAGGATGAGTATTTATAATTTTGTTTTCAAATGTTTTAAGCATATTTTTTTCAATTTTTTTCATATATCCTGATAAAAATATATAATCACATCCATACTCTTTTAAAATATTAGTTATTTTTAAATCCAAATTATCATTCGGAAAAAGTTTTGAATTTATAATAAAACTATCAATTTCATACTTTTTTGCTTTTTCCAAAACTCCTGCACTACTATTATTTGTAATTATTACAACAACTTTTGCATCTAAAATTTTATCTTCAATTGCTTTTTGAATTGTCTCAAAACCACTTCCATTATAAGAAGCTAAAATTCCTATTTTTTTCATAAATTTCTATCCTTTTATTCTTTGAGAGTGTGTTAATGCAATTGCAATTGCATCTGTTATATCAAGAGGTTTTATCTCTTTTTTAATACCTAAAAGTCGCTTAACCATAAAAGATACTTGCTCTTTTGTAGCTTTTCCATTTCCAGTAACTGCTTGTTTTACTTGAAGTGGTGTATATTCAGAAAAATTTCCAAAATTTTGAAGTATTTTTAGACTAATTGCTCCTCTAAATTGAGCTAGTTTTATAACAGTTTTTGGATTAAAAGCATAAAACATATCTTCAATAGATACTTCATCAATTTTATGATTTTTAAATATTAAATCTATTCCTTCTGTCATCTCTACAATTTGCTCTTGCAAAACTGTAGTTTTTATCTTAATTAATCCAGCTTCTATTAATTTTAAATCTCTTCCAATTTTTTCAATAACTGCATATCCACAATTTTTAGTACCTGGATCTATTCCTAAAATTTTCAATATTCACTCTTTTCACAATAATCTATTCACATTAAAAAAAAGTGATTATATCGTAAAAAATTAAAAGATTTAAAAAACTATTCACATCTTTATTCACAAAATATTCTATAAATTCTACATTATAATCGATAATAAAGCTTATTTATAAAAAAATAAGATATAATAAGTGTTTAATTAAATCAATAAATTAGGCATAAATGACACAAAAAGAGTTTATTTTAAATATCCAAAGAGAGACAGAATCTATTGACTTTGAGAGATATTTTAGACAACTTAACTTAAAAAAACTATCAAAAGATGAAAATATTGCTATTTTTGAAGTAGCTAATAGATATATTGCATCTTGGATAAAAAATAAATATGAAAATATATTAAAAGAGTTTTTTGAAAAATATAGCAATTTCAAACCAGATATTGATATTAGAGTTACTGGTGAAAAAAAACTAAAAAAACAAAATGAACTACAAATTAAAAATCAAACTCCTGAAAGTACAATTTTAAATCCATCTTATACTTTTGACTCTTTTGTTGTAGGACCTTCAAATCAAATGGCATACAATGCTGCACTTGCTGTTTCAAATAAACCAGGAATTCAATATAACCCTCTTTTTATATATGGTGGAACTGGACTTGGAAAAACTCATATTCTTCAAGCTATTGGAAATAAAGCTTTAGAAGATGATAAAACTGTAATTTATGTAACAATTGAACAATTTATGAATGACTTTACATTCTCACTAAAAAATAAAAATATGGAGCACTTTCGTGCAAAATATAGAAATTGTGATTTACTTTTGATAGATGATGTTCAATTTTTAAGTGAAAAAGAGCTTACTCAAGAGGAGTTCTTTCATACATTTAATGAGCTTCATAATGCAAAAAAACAGATAGTCATGACAAGTGATAAACTCCCTTCTCAAATTGCTGGACTAGCTGAAAGACTTAAATCAAGATTTGAATGGGGACTTACAACAGATATTCAAATTCCAAAATTAGAGACTAAAATAGCAATTATTGAAAAAAAATCAGAGTTAAATGGAATAAATTTAAGCAGAGATATAATCTCATTTATTGCAACAACACTTGATAGCTCAATTAGAGAGATAGAGGGTGTTTTAATTAGAATAAATGCAAATGCTTCGCTACTTAATTTAGAGATAAATCTTGCAATGGTTCAAAATCTATTAAAAGATCAAATTAGAGAGAATAAAGAGAATATAAAACTTCCTGATATTATAAATGTAGTTGCAAGTGAGTTAAATATTAAACCAAGCGATATTAAATCTAAAAAAAGAACTGCAACTGTTGCAAATGCAAGAAGAGTTGTAATTTATCTAGCACGAGAGTTAACTCACAACTCAATGCCAGATATTGCGAAGTTCTTAGATATGAAAGATCATAGCTCAATTTCTCATAATATGAAAAAGACTCAAGAGCTTATGCAAAGTGATGAAAATTTTAAACTTGTAATTCAAAATTTAAAGAATAAATTAATAAATAAGGAGTAGAAGAAGTAGCTTAATGTGTGAAAAGATGTGAATATGTTTTTAGTTTTATTCACTATCTCAAAGTGTTATTTATTGGCTCTTTGAACTATATTTTCATCTTTTCACATAGACTACTACTAATACTAAAAAAATAGAAAAATAGGAGAACAAATGAAGTTGGTAATAAACAAACAAGTTTTAGAAAATGTTGTTAGCTCAATGCAACCTTTTTTAGAGAAAAAAGATTCAAGTGCAATTACTTCACATATCTATCTTGAAATTTCAAATAATAGATTGATTGCAAAAGCAACAGATTATGAAATTGGATTTGAAACTTTTGTAGAAAATATATCAAACTTTGAAGATGGAAAAACAACTGTAAATGGAGTTAATCTATTAAGTTTTATTAAAAGATTAAAAAATGAAGATATAACTTTAGAGACTACTTCTAATAATCTTGTAATTAAACAAAATAAATCAGTTTTTAAACTTCCTACTTATGATGCAAATGAATTTCCAACAATAAACAGATATGAAAATCTAAAAGAGTTATCAATATCTATGTTAAATTTTATTAACTCTATTAAAAAAATTTCTCCAGCAATAGATACAAATAATCCAAAATTTGAGTTAAATGGTGCATTAATTGATATTAAAAGTCAAAAAATAAACTTCTGTGCAACTGATACTAGAAGATTAGCTTTAACTCATTTAGAAAATATATCAAATAGTGAAGCTCAATTAATCATTCCAAAAAAAGCTATATTTGAAATTCAAAAACTATTTTTAGATGATGCAAAAATATCTTATGATAATACAAATTTAGTAATTTCAAATGAAAATAGTATCTTCTTTACAAAACTTATAAATGGAAAATATCCAGACTATGAAAGAATTATTCCAAATAATTTAAAATATAATCTTTATATTCCTAAAAATAGTGTAGTAGAGTCAATAAAACTTGTAACTTCATTATCATCAAATGTAAAAATATCTTTTACTCAAAATGCTATTTTATTTGAATCACTAGATGAAGATAGTGTAGCAAATACTCAAATTGATCTTGACTTAAATGTTGAAAAAGATTTTTATGTTGCAGTAAATGCTAAATATCTTTTAGATTTTTTTAGTATGTCAAATAGTGAAAAGATAAAAATAGGATTTAATGAATCAAACTTACCATTTTATTTAGAAGATGGTAAGTTTATAACAATTGTAATGCCAATTGTATTAGAAAAATAAAAGTAAGGATTTATAAAAATGTCACAACAAGAGTACGGTGCTAGTAATATTAAAGTTTTAAAAGGTCTTGAAGCTGTTAGAAAAAGACCAGGGATGTATATTGGTGATACAAATATAAATGGTCTTCATCATTTAATTTATGAAGTAGTTGATAACTCAATTGATGAGGCAATGGCTGGACATTGTAAAAATATAAAAGTTACTTTAACAAAAGATGGTTATGCAAGAATAGAAGATGATGGAAGAGGAATTCCAACTGCAATTCACCCAACAGAAGGTGTTAGTGCTGCAACAATCGCTTTAACAGTTCTTCACGCTGGTGGAAAATTTGATAAAGATACTTATAAAGTTTCAGGTGGACTTCACGGTGTTGGGGTAAGTGTAGTAAATGCTTTATCAAAACATTTAAAAATGACAGTTTATAGAGAGGGAAAAATTCACTTTCAAGAGTTTAGTGAAGGTATTCCAAAAGCTGCATTAGATGTAATTGGAGATAGTCCAAGAAAAACTGGAACAACAATAGAGTTTTTGGTAGATGACACTATATTTGAAGTTACTCAATATGAGTTTGCAATTTTAGCTAAAAGATTTAGAGAGGTTGCATATTTAAATCCATTTATTACAATTACTTTAGAAGATGAAAAAATTAATAAAAAAGAGGTTTATCATTTTGAAGGTGGTATAAAACAGTTTGTTGAAGATTTAAATAAAGATACAGCTGTTTCTGAAGTTGTTCATTTCAATGATAGAGTTGATGGAGTTGAAGTTGATATTGCTTTAATGTATAACGATACTTATGTTGAAAAAACTCTATCTTTTGTAAATAATATTAGAACAATAGATGGTGGAACTCATGAAGCTGGTTTTAAAGCAGGACTTACAAGAAGTATCTCTAAATATTTAAGTGAAAATGCAGCTGCTAGAGAAAAAGATGTAAAAATTACAGGTGATGATGTAAGAGAGGGTTTAATTGCTGTTGTTTCAGTTAAAGTTCCTGAACCTCAATTTGAAGGTCAAACTAAAGGAAAATTAGGAAGCTCTTATGTAAGACCTATTGCACAAAAACTTACAAGTGATAGTTTAGATAAATATTTTGAAGAGAATCCTACTCATGCAAAAGCTATTATGGAAAAATCTTTAATGGCAGCAAGAGGAAGAGAAGCTGCTAAAAAAGCTAGAGATTTAACTAGAAAAAAAGACTCTATGAGTGTAGGAACACTTCCTGGAAAACTTGCAGATTGTCAAAGTAAAGATCCAACAATTAAAGAGTTATATTTAGTTGAGGGTGACTCTGCAGGAGGTTCTGCAAAACAAGGAAGAGATAGAGTTTATCAAGCAATTTTACCTCTAAAAGGAAAAATTTTAAATGTTGAAAAATCTAGGCTTGATAAAATTTTAAAATCTGATGAGATTAGAAATATTATAACTGCACTTGGTTGTGGAATTGGTGATGATTTTGATGATGAGAAAATTAGATATCACAAAATTATAATTATGACAGATGCCGATGTTGATGGTAGCCATATTCAAACACTTCTTTTAACATTCTTCTTTAGATTTTTAAGACCAGTTGTAGAGAAAGGTTATTTATATATTGCTCAACCACCACTTTATAGATATAAAAAAGGTAAAAATGAGATTTATTTAAAAGATAACAATGCACTATCTTCTTATTTAATTGAAAATGGATTAGAGAGTTTTGAATTTGAAGGAATGGGTTATAATGATCTTTTAGATCTATTTAAACAAGTATCAAGATATAGATCTATGCTTGAGCAGTTAGGAAAAAGATACTCACTTTTAGAGGTATTAAAACATCTAATTGAAAATAGCGATTTAGTAAATTTAGATTTTAGCTCTTTATATGAAAAAGTTAAAGAGTTTATTGAAGCAAAAGGTCATAATATCTTATCAAAAACTGTTACAGATGAAAAAATTCAACTTTTTGTTCAAACAAAAGAGGGACTTGAAGAGTTAATTATTGATGATGAACTTTTTGCATCGCCATATTTTAGTCAAGCTACTTTTATTTTTAATAAATTAAAAGAGAGAGATTTAACACTATTCGAAGGTAAAGATTTAGTAAATCTACTTGAAGATATAGAAAATCTTGCCAAAAAAGGTGCATATATTCAAAGATATAAAGGTCTTGGAGAGATGAATCCTGAACAACTTTGGGAGACAACTATGACTCCTGAAAATAGAAGACTTTTAAGAGTTAAAATAGAGGATGCAGAAGCTGCTAGTGATACATTTACTCTATTTATGGGTGATGAAGTTGAACCACGAAGAAACTATATAGAATCTCACGCAAAAGATGTAGAACATCTTGATGTTTAAGCTAAAGGTTTAAACCTTTAGCTATATTTTGTGCAATTAAAAATCCATGATTTAAACTACTACAAATTGATCCTTCATTTATTGAAGTTATATCCCCAGCTAAATATAAGTTTTTACAACAACACTCAAAATTTTCATCAAAAACTGGTTTTAAATTATCACTAAACTTTACACCACAAATTTTTAGAAAATCAGTAGGAGCTGTTCCGCCTATTGCATAAATTACTCTATTGAAATTTTCACTCTTAGCATTTGAGAAGTTTACTTTTACAAGTCCATTATCATCTTCTAAAGAGTCTATATCACAATTTAATTTTATAGTTAATTTTTTATTAGCTTCAAACTCTTTTAACATATTTTCATTTATTTTATTTAATCTTGTAAAACTCTCTTTTCTATATGCTAAAGTTACAATATTATCATCCAAAGCTAGAGAATATGCATACTCAGCAGCACTATTTCCACCACCAACAACTAATATTTTCTCATTTTTTGAACAGCTATCAAGATTAAAATTTACATTTTTTTGAATCTCTGAAGCTATTTTATAGTTAGGTTTATTTGGTTTTCCCATTTTTCCAATAGCAACTACAACATTTTTTGCTTTTAAAATATTTGATTTTAAATGAACTTCAAAAATATCATCTGAGTTTTTAATAATCTTCTCTACTTCACTGTTATATAAAGGATTTATATTATGTTTTTTTAATAGATTTTCAAAATAATCCAAAATCTCCTCTTTTAAACCACCATCAAAATCTATACTCCCCAAAAGCTCAATTATTTGGTTTCTCCAATTTTTATCAACTCTTTTTCCATCTTTGTAAAAAGTTCTAATAGTATTAAAAAAGTTATCACTTTTTTCAACAACAGCAATATTATCTATGTTTTTTATCTTTAATTCAACAGCACAACTAATTCCTGAAACACCAGCTCCAACAATAACTGTATCAAATATTTTTGAACTCATATTTAGCCTTTTAAAATATATTTAAATTCTATCCTTATTTTTAGAAATTAGCTTTATAAGAGATATTTAGATAGAATATTTTTTAAAAATTTAATAAAAAAGGTTACTAATGGAAATAAAATATGGTGAAAAAGAGATTTTAGAGTTTGATATAAATAATTCTGAAAATTTTTGGCCAAATCAACATGATAAAAACTATATAATTGATATTGAGTTACCAGAATTTATGGCAAAATGTCCAAGAAGTGGTTACCCTGATTTTGCAACTATTAAAATTCAATACAGACCAAATAAAAGAGTTATTGAGCTTAAAGCACTTAAAATTTATATAAACTCATTTATGAATAGATATATCTCTCATGAAAACTCTGCAAATGAGATTTTTGATACACTTTTTTCAAAACTAGAACCAAAATGGCTTAAAGTAGTTGCAGATTTTAAACCAAGAGGAAATGTGCACACAGTTATTGAAATAGATAGCTCAAAACTATAAGAGAAAAACACCTTGAAAAGATTAGTTAGCACTGCAGAAGCTTCAAAGATTTTGGGTATCTCTATTCAAGGTGTTCACTATAGAATTAAAAAAAATCAACTTGAACATACAAAAAAAGATGGAAAAATTCTAGTTTATATTGATGAGATTGATCAAAAATATTCTGAAAAATTGGACGATAATCTACTTTTAAAATTAAAAGATGAACAGATTTTAATACTTAAAAAATCACTAAAATATCTAAAAAAAATGCATCAAAAAGAGATAAAAAGATTAGAAAATAGTCATAAAATGGCAATTGATGTTTTTAATAGTGAGATAAAACTTCTTCAAAGTGCTTTTAATGAGATGAGAACAGTTTATAAAAATCAAATTGAGTATAATCAAAATGAACAAGAACAAAATCATAGTGAATTTATAACATTAAAAGAGTTTTTTGTAATATTAAAAAAATCATCAAAAAGTGATGAACAGATAAAAGATATAATAATAAATTCTATAAAAAATGGTGATAAAAGATTTATTTACAACAAATCTACAAAGAAAATTTTGATTTATAAAGATGATTTTAAAGATTTAATTTAAGAAGTACAAAGTACTCCTTTCCAGATACCCAAACACAACACTAAAAAAGGTGCCTTGCTATGTTCCCATCCTGGGGCGTTGTCTTTAGAAATGCTTGAAAGGGTCTAAAAAGGAGCATTCAAAACACTTTTGTGTTCTCAATGCTACTTTTAAAGATTGAGATTTTATCTAATGTAACTTTAATATATAATAAAAGAGAAAAATGACATATTTAATACTTTTTATTTCAGCTTTTGCATCTGCAACTTTGTTTCCACTTGGAAGTGAAGCTTTGCTTATTTACAATATTAAAGAGGGTTTTAATATCTATGCTCTTTTATTAATTGCAACTTTTGGAAATGTTTTAGGCTCTTGTTTAAACTACTATTTGGGTTTAAAAGGCGAAGAGTATCTAGTAGATAAAAAATTGGTTAAACAAAAATATATAGATAGTTCAAAAAGATATTTTGATAGATTTGGAGCTTTCTCTTTACTTTTTGCATGGTTACCAATAATTGGTGATCCAATCACTTTTATAGCAGGAGTTTTGAGATATGATTTTAGAAAATTTCTTGTTTTAGTAGTAATTTCTAAGTTCTCAAGATATCTTTTTATAGCTTTAATAGTTTAAATTTAATACTCAAAGGATTAAAAATGAAAATAGATATAAAACCATATATTCCAAATTTTGATTTTGTTGATGGTGAGATTAAATCTGGATGGATGAACTCATCTTTAGATGAAGTAAAAAATAAAAAATCAGATAAGAGATTTTTATAAGAAGAGTCTATTTATAAACTCTTCTGCCAAGAGATAAATGCCCAAGTTAAACTCTCTTTATCTTTTTTATTTTTATAAGTAGTATTAAAATACTCTCTTAATATTCTCTCCTCTTTTTTAGATATTTCTCCTAAACTCCATTTTAAGCTTTGAATAAATTCATCTTCATTTGCAGTATCAAATTTTGAAGATTTTGTCTCAATAAAATCAACCTTTGCATAGATTCCCATACTATGAAGAGTATTTACTAAATAGATATAATCAGGTCGTGGAATAATATCTCTTTTTATTTGAGCTAAAATCTCTTTATCTATAAAACTTCCACCCACTTTTGTTGTGATATAGACTCTTTTATTTGCTTTTTCATCTAATTTTTTTAAAGCTTTTTTTATATCTTTTACTTCCATAGACCTACTTGCAACTACAATATCAGCATTTGGAACATCTTCCCAAGAGTCATACCAAGATTTATGAATGCTTACTAAATTATCAACATCTTCTTTTTTTGCATTTTGTTGTGCATAATTTAACATCTCTTTTGAATAATCAAGAGCATAAACAGTTTTTAATTTTTTTGCAAGAGCTAAACTAATAGTCGCAGGTCCACTTCCAACATCAAGCAAAGTTTCACAATCGCTTGTATCAACTCTTTTTGTAAACTCTTTTGTATATGGACTATTTAAAACATTTTGACTAAAATGCAAAGCCTTTTTATCCCAATCACTACTACTTTTACTTTTAAAAGTAGAGTTCTTCATCTGTATTTTATATAGTTTTGAAAAGTTTAATTTATCTAAATTTGTTTTTACAAGTGACATTTTTAATCCTTTAAATTTTTTTTATTGTTGGAGAAAATGCTTTTGTACTTACATTTACTTTTTCTCCAATTATTAAATTTTGAGCTTCTATATTTGAAATTACAACTTCTACAATTTGCTGACCAATAGCTACAATAGCAATATTTATAACATCAACTTTTATAATATCAAGTAGAACACCTTCAAAACTAAACTTTTGGCTTCCTTGAGTTTTAAGTAAAATATCTTTTGGTAAGCCATCATCTATAATTTTTCCATCTTTTAAAACTAAAACTCTAGATGCTAATTTATACATCTCACTTGGATCATGGCTCACCATAATAGTTGTAGTTTCAAACTCTTTATGAAGTGTTAAAATCTCATCTTGAAGTTTTAATCTCATGTGAGGATCAAGAGCTGAAAGTGGTTCATCCATAAGAAGTATTTTTGGTCTTTTCATTAAAGCACGACAAAGACTAACACGCTGTTTTTGACCACCACTTAAAGAGTTTGGATATCTATTTTTAAGCTCATACAAATCTGTTAAGCTTAGAAGTTGTTTGGCTAAATCTTTATCTTTTTTTACATAAAGCAAATTATCAATTACATTTAAATTTTCAAATAGTGCATAATCTTGAAAAACAAATCCTATATCTCTTTTTTGAATAGGTTTTTTAATCTTTTCATTTAACCAAATTTCATCATCTACAATAATCTCTCCAAAAGCTTCTTCAAGACCAGCAAGAACTCTTAAAAGTGTAGTTTTTCCACTTCCACTATCTCCACTTAATGCTACAAATTCTCCATTTTGTAAAGATAGATTTATATCTAAATTCATAACTCCATTTGAACCGTGAAGCTCTTTTTTTATATTTAAACTAATCATTTCACAATTCCAATCTTCTTTTGTTTTCCATTGAAAATGTAAACTGCAAGCAAAGTTATGAAACTAAGAATAATCATAATTAAACTATAAATATGGGCATTTTTATAATCCATGATTTCAACAAACTCATAAATTGCAATTGCTGCTACTCTTGTCTCATTTGGAATGCTTCCACCAATCATTAAAACAACCCCAAATTCTCCAACAGTATGAGCAAAAGTTATGATTAAAGCTGTTAAAAGTGAAGGTTTTATATTTGGTAGAGCAATAAATAAAACAGTTCTAAATTTGCTTTTACCACTAATATAACTAGCCTCAAGCATATTTTTATTTAAGCTTTCAAAACCACTTTGAAGCGGTTGAACCATAAATGGAAGACTATAAATACAACTTGCAATAATAATTCCATATAGATTAAATACTAAACTAATACCAAAATGCTCTTGAAAAAATTGACCAATAATTGAGTTATGTGATAATCCCCAAAGAAGATAAAATCCTAAAACAGTTGGAGGAACAACAAGCGGCATTGTGCAAAGTGCTTCTAAAAATGGTTTTATTTTTGATTTACTTTGCGATAAGTACCAGCTAAGTGGCAAACATAGCACAAACAAAATCAAAGTTGTTATAAATGCCAATTTAAATGAGAGCAAAAATGGAGCATAATCAACATTTAATAGATAATCAATCATTTAAAACCTTTAAAATTGATAGGTCACTAGCTTTTATTAAGATATATACCTTATCATCTATTTTAAGATTTAATCTTATAAAAGAGTCTTTTGTGATTATACTTTCAAAAATTGTATTGTTTAATTCTAAAGTTATACTACATAGAAGTTCACCACAATTTATATCTACTATTTTTGCAAGAGTTTGGTTTGATAAACTAATATCTTCTATAAAATTTTTAGAGATAATTATATTTGTTGGTTTTACTATAAGTTCAACTTTTTTACCAATAGTTATATCTTTATTCAGCTCTAAACTCATCATTTTTAAAGTTATATTATTAAAATCAAACTCTACGATATTTAAACTATCTTTTGTTCTAATCTCTTTTACTCTTGCAATCATAATCTCTTCTTTTATTTAACTAAGTATCCAAATTTTACAAAAATATCTTTTGCTTTTTTACTTAGAATAAAATCATAAAAAGCTTTTGCTTCACTATCTCCTTGAGCTCTTTTTAATATTACTATACCTTGATCAATTGGAGTATAAAGCTTAGGATCTACACTTACCCAGTGAATATTCTCTTTGTATTTTGACATCTTTTCATCATATAAAGATGATTTTGCTATAAATCCAATATCAGTTGCTGTTATAGCATAAGTTACAGTTTGAGAGATAGATTCAGCATATACAAGTTTATTTTCAATCTTCTCTTTTAGATTTGCATTTTCAAAAGCTTCCATAGTTGCTCTTCCATAAGGGGCTGTTTTAGGATTTGCAATAGCTATTTTATTTATATTTGAATCCTCAACTATGCTAATTCCTTTTTTTAAATCTAACTCTTTAGAGCTTAACATTGCTAAACTTCCTTGAGCATAAATAACAGGTTTTGTGATAGTTAAATTCTCTTTTTCTAAAGCTTGTGGAAATTTCATATCAGCACTTAAAAAAATATCAAATGGTGCACCATTTTGAATTTGAGCTGTAAATTTACCACTACTTCCTAAAGTTACTTGAACTTTAGTATCTGGATTTGTTTTATTAAACTCTTTTATTAAATCATTAATTGCATAACTTACATTTGCTGCAACTGCTACATTTATTGTTCCTGCAAAAGCAGTTGAATATAAAATCGCAAGTGTTAAAATAATTTTTTTCATAATATCCTCCTTATCTTCCAATCATAATATCAGACGCTTTTATAATAGCATCAACTTTACTTCCAACTTCTAATTTCATATTGTTTATAGATTCAGTAGTTATAACTGCAACAACTTTATCTTCATCTCCAATATTTATTATAACTTCTGAGTTTACCTTAGATAGATTGATTTGCTCTATCTCTCCTTTTAATATATTTCTAGCACTAATTTTAAATTCACTTTGATTTGATATTAAAACATTACTAGATTTTATAACAGCAACAACCTCATCAAAAAGCTCTAAACCAAGATTTTGTACAGCACTATTTGTTATAGTTGAAGTTAAAATATTTCCACTTTTTAGTTTTAAACTAATTTGAGCATTAATTTCTCCTAAAACTATATCTTGTACAACACCAACTATTTGATTTCTAGCACTAATTTGCATTGATAATCTCCTTATTGTTTTAAGTGTTCCACTATTTAAATCTGTAATTCTATTTAAATTTTCAATAAATTTTTTATGCTCCTCTTTTAGTAAAGAGTAAGTTTGTAAAATCTTCTCTCCATACTCCGTAAGGGTTGTTCCACCACCACCAGCTCCTCCTGTTTCTCTTAAAACAATAGCACTGTTGGCTAAATTATTCATAGCTTCAATAGCTTCCCATGCTCCTTTATAGCTCATAGGAACTACTTTTGCTGCTTTGTTTATTGAACCTGTTTGTTTAATAGCTTTTAAAAGTTCAATTCTTTTTTCAAGTAAAAAAGGTTTATTTAAAAGCTCAAAAGTTAAAGTAGATGAAACTGGCATATTTCTCCTTGTTATTTTTGTAATATATAACGAGTAAGAATTCTATCTTTATATAACTTAATATATAATGATTTTTTATAAACTCTTCAATTATGATATTATTATAAAATTTTTTAAAAGGGGATGTTTTTATGCAAATAAATGAGCTATTGCTATATTTCTTAGCTACAGTAGTTTTTAGTTTTTTAATAGGTTTAGAAGTTAGAGCATATTTGTCCAAATTTCATGAAAATGATTCAAAAATATTTTTAGGAACAATAAGAACATATACATTTTTGGGAATTATAGGATTTATTTTATATAAACTTGAACCAGATGATTTTACTCTATACTTAGCTGGATTTTTATCTTTTACGCTTCTATACTCTATGCTTTTTTACAAACTTTTAGAAGACAAAAAGAGCAGTATTTTATTATATTTAGTTGCAATTATTGTATATAGTTTTGCCCCTTTAATAAATCTTTTTCCTTTTTGGTTAAGCTCTTTAATATTTGTTGTTACAATATTTTTATTAAATGCTAAAAATAAATTCTTAAAATTTAAGATAAATATAAATATCTATGAGCTTGAAACTTTAAGTAAAATTATACTTCTAACAGCTGTTGTTTTACCACTTCTTCCTCAAGATAAAACAATTCCATATCTAGGAATATCTTTATATAAAATTTGGCTTACAGTTGTTGTAATATCTTCAATATCATACTTTAGTTATCTTCTTCAAAAATATATTTTCCCTTCAAAAGGGATACTTTTAACTGGAATTTTAGGTGGTCTTTACTCTTCAACTGCAACAACAGTTGTTTTATCAAAAAAATCTCAATCTTTAGAAAATAGCGATATGTTTACAGCTTCTATAATTTCTGCAACTTTAATGATGTATTTAAGAATCACAGTAATATCTGCACTTTTTAATATGGAAGTTTTCAAAATATTGGTTTATCCATTTCTAATATTTTCATTAATTTGTATAGTTATAACTTTTGTATATTATAAAAAAGCATCAAATGGTTTAGCAAATATTGAACTAACAGACTCCAATCCATTAGAATTGGGAACTGCTTTCATATTTGCATTTTTATTTATAGTTACTATGATTATTACAAGTTTTGTAGTTGATTCTTATGGGACAACAGGTTTAAATATCTTGTCTATGATTATTGGATTTACAGATATTGATCCATTTATTCTATCACTATTAGCAGGAAATTATAATATTGATATATCTTCTGTAGCTTCAGCTATTATTATTGCAACTGGAAGTAATAATATTTTAAAGGCTGTATATACATTTTGGTTTGCAAAGAGAAAAGCAATATCTAGTTTTGTTTTATTAACAACTCTTGGAGTTTTAACAATAATGGTAGGATTAATCTTATGATTTTCTTACTTATTGTTACATTTTGATTAAATTTTTATATAAGTTTTTAAAATAAATCTAAATGAAATAAATTTTTGCTATAATTTTCGCTTTAAAATGATTTATAATTGATGAGTATAAAACTTACAGAAAAGTTTAACTAAAACACTATACTCATCACTTATTAATCATCTAAACTCATCTTTCTTAAATAATCACTAATTTTTGGAATATTATCAACTCTACAAACTAAACATGTTGGTATATAAGCCTCTTCTTTTGGTAAAACAGTAATTTTTATATCTTTATCATATCCCATTTTTTTTACTATACTTATTGGTAGCAATGATTTACCCATACCAACTTTTATGCAAGATAAAATTGTTTCTAAATTTCCAAATGGAAGACTCTTTTGTACAAAAATATTTTTTTGTTGGAAATAGCTTTTTAAAAATTCATCATAAACACAACCCTCTTTAAATGTTAAAGTTACATTTGGAACATCATCTTTTTGAGGTTCAAGAATTGCAATTTCCTCTTCAAATTTTTTTAAAACTACTAAAGAATCATTTGTAGGTTCACCACTTATAAATGCTATATCAACTCTATAATCAAGAATTAATTCATATATATCTTTTGTAGTTCCAGTAAATAGCTCAAGATGTAAATTTGGAAAATCTTTATGAAGTTTTAATAAAAATGGCGAAATCCTAACAGCTGCATTACAATCTGTTGAACCAATTTTTAAAGTTCCAGTTTCAATATTGTTATTAGAAATAGAATCGATACAATTTTGCATTTTATGTATTAACTCAAGAGCTTGAGGGTATAGTTTTTCGCCCTCTTTTGTCAAAATTACACCTTTTGGAACTCTAAAAAAGAGTTCAACTTTTAAATTCTTTTCTAGCTGTTTTATTCTTGAAGTTACATTTGATTGGGCACATTTTAGCTCATTTGCTGCTAGTGAAATACTCTTTTTATTTGCAACAGTTACAAAAACTTTTAATAAATTTAGATCCATATCATCTCTCCTTATATCACATATCATTATAAATTATTTGACACAAAATAACTTTTAGTGATATCATAACAAAAATTTGGTTTTTGAGGCAAAATATGTTGAAGCTTTTTGATAGAAATAATAATATCTCAATTTTAATTGCTGGAATTTTCTCTATAATTATTGGTATTGGTGTTGCAAGATTTGCATTTACAGGATTAATTCCTCCTATGCTCGATGATTATTTAACTATTAAATTTGTTGGAATTTTGGCCTCTTTAAATTTTGCTGGATATTTAAGTGGATCACTATTTTCAATCTTTATAAAAGATATAAATGTAAAGGTTTATTTGTATAGGTTTGGTGTTGTTTTGGCAATTCTTACAACTTTTGTTTTAGTTTATAGCACAAATGATACAGTTTGGATGATATCAAGAGTATTAGCAGGATTTGCTGGAGCTATGTGTTTAATAGTTGGAACTGCAATTGTTATGCAAAAACTTACAATAAAAAGTAAAACAAAAGCTATGGGAATTCACTTTAGTGGAATTGGATTTTCTATTTTAACTACAGATTTAATTGCAAGATTTGTTTTGAGTTTAGATTATAGCTGGAGAGATTCATGGTTTGTTTTAGCTATTTTTGCAATAGTTTTGTCATTTTATAGTGTTTATATTCTATCATTTGACAAAGAGGTAAAACTAAATCAAGTAAAACAGAAATTTGATTTTACAATTTTTACACCATTTGTAATAGTTTTAATTATGGCATATTTTGCAGAAGGTGTTGGATTTGTAGTTCAAGCTACATTTTTACCAGATATTATAAACAACCTTTCTGGGCTTGAAGGTTATGGAAGTCTTACTTGGACACTTGTAGGAGTTGCTGGAATTCCATCTTGCATTATTTGGATGTTATTGGCACATAAATTTGGAAGCTCAAACATAATAATAATTGCACTTTTACTTCAAGCTGTTGGAATTTTAATTCCAGCTTTTACAAGTGATATATACTTAAATTTATTAAGTGGAGTTTTATATGGAGGTACTTTCATAGGACTTGTTGCACTGTTTATGAATTTAGGTGGGCAGTTATCAAAAGGAAATCCAGTTGTTTTAATGGGAGCTTTAACAACATCTTATGGAGTTGGTCAAGTAATAGCTCCACTTTATAGTGTATATTTTATTGAAAAATATGGAAACTATGATTATGCTTTGTATTTAACAGCTATTATTGTAATTGGTGGAGCTATTTTACTTTTTATGGCAAAAAAATTTGAGCCAAAAGATATTTGCTAAATTTTATTTTATCTGCTCTAAAATCTCTTGATTTTTTGAGTAGATTTTGTAAGTTACACCTTTATATGGGAATTCAAGATGATTTGCATGAAGCCAAAGTCTGCTTGAACCTGTAATTTTAAATCTATCCTCTTTGCTTAGAGTTTTATTTAAGTAATTTTCAGCATTCTCATCATCAACACCATAAATAGGGTCTCCTAAAATTGTATGTCCAATTGAGTGAAGATGGACTCTTATTTGATGTTGCCTTCCTGTTAGTGGAATTGCTTCAATGAGTGTCAAATCTTTTTCTTTGTTGTATTTTATTGGTTTTATGATTGTAGTTGACTCTTTTCCATTCTCATTTTCAGAGCAAACCTTCATTCTGACACCTATTAATAAACCTTCTTTATCAATAGCTTTATCAATTTTTATCTCTTTTTTTATCTCACCATTTACAATTGCTAAATATGATTTATGATATTTTTTCTCTTGAAACATATCTTTTAGCTCAATTTCACTCTTTTTATTTTTCCCAACTATTACTAAACCACTTGTTTCAGCATCAATTCTATGGATTAAATTTGCATTTTCTCCAAAGTGATATCTTATTTCATCAAGTAAAGAGTAAGGAGTGTTTTTAGAAATTGGGTGAACCATAAGATGAGTTGGTTTATCAAAAATTGCAAAATCTTGAAATTCTAATAAAGGTTTTAATCCTCTTGAGTTACCTTCAAAAAGTGCTATAAAGATATGATTTGTTGGTATTGTTTCGCCTGTGTTTATATTATTATTATTTTCATCAAAAACTCTTCCTTTTGATACAAGTCTTTGTGCTACTTTACCTTCTATACCGAGGTTGTGAACTAGAAATGCTTGAATTTTTTTATCTTTTATCGCTTCATATTTCTTTAGTGTAAATGCCAAATTTATTCCTTAGATTTTATCTTATATTTTGCTCTAGTTAGGTATAGTTCAAATTCAATTTTAAAGCAATTTTATAATAAAAAAGATAGAAATACGATTAGAAGGGTAATTTATGGTAGAAAGATACGCAAGAAAAGAGATGAGCTCAAAATGGACACAAGAAGCAAGATATGCAGCTTGGTTGGAAGTAGAAAAAGCAGCTGTAAAAGCTTGGAATAAATTAGGTCTTATACCAGATAGTGATTGTGAAAAAATAGTAAAAAATGCAAAATTTTCAGTAGAGAGAATTGAAGAGATAGAGGCTATTACTAAACATGATTTAATAGCATTTAATACAAGTGTAAGTGAGAGTTTAGGAGAAGAGTCAAGATGGTTTCATTATGGAATGACATCTTCAGATGCCGTTGATACAGGTGTTGCTTTACAAATGAGAGACTCTTTACAAATTATTATTGATGATGTAAAAATGCTACTTGAATCAATTAAAAAAAGAGCTATGGAACATAAATATACTCTAATGGTTGGAAGAAGCCACGGTATTCATGGAGAGCCAATAACTTTTGGACTTACATTAGCTGTTTGGTATGATGAAGTTAAAAGACATCTAAAAAATCTTGAAGAGACTATGGAGGTTATTGCAGTTGGTCAAATTTCTGGAGCTATGGGAAATTTTGCTCATGCACCTTTAGAGCTTGAAGAGTATGCAATGGCTGAGCTTGGTCTTAAACCTGAACCTTGTTCTAATCAAGTTATTCATAGAGATAGATATGCAAGACTTGCTACAACTTTAGCACTTCTAGCTTCTAGTGTTGAAAAATTTGCAGTACAAGTTAGACATCTTCAAAGAACTGAAGTTTATGAAGCTGAGGAGTATTTTGCAGCTGGGCAAAAGGGAAGTTCAGCTATGCCACACAAAAGAAACCCTATTTTAACTGAAAATATAACTGGACTTGCAAGAATAATTAGAGCTTATGTAACTCCTGCTTTAGAAAATGTTGCTTTATGGCACGAAAGAGATATCTCTCACTCTTCAACAGAGAGATTTTGGTTACCAGATGCATTTATTACAACAGACTTTATGCTTCATAGAATGAATAGCGTTATTGCAAATCTTACAGTTATGCCTGAAAATATGATGAAAAATCTAAATTTAACAGGTGGACTTGTATTTTCTCAAAGAGTTTTACTAGAGCTTCCACTTCAAGGAGTTAGTAGAGAAGATGCATATAAAATAGTTCAAAGAAACGCAATGAAAGTTTGGCAAGAGATACAAAAAGGAAAACCAACTACAAATGAAAAAGGTGAGTCTTTATATCTTCAATATCTTTTAGCAGATGAAGAGTTAAGAAAATCTTTAAGTGAAGATAAGATAAGAGAGTGTTTTAATTTTGACTACTATACAAAAAATGTAGAGAAAATTTTCAGCAGAGTTTTTAACTAATAGGGGATTTTAAATGGCAATAATGATTCAAAAAAGAAATGGTCGAAAAGAGGTTTTGGATATTACAAAAATACAAAAAATGACTATTGAAGCAACAGCTGGACTTGATGGTGTTAGTCAAAGTGAGTTAGAGCTTGATTCTCATATAAAATTTGTTGATGGAATGAACTCAAGTGATATTCAAGATGCTTTAATTAAAACGGCTGTTGAGAAGATTGATATTGATGTTCCAAACTGGACTTTTGTTGCTGCTAGACTATTTTTATATGATTTATACCATAGGGTTGGGATTGCAACTTGTGGAGTAAAAGGCGAAGCATATAGACACTTAAAAGAGTACATTAACTTTGGAATTGAGGCTGGAAGATTAATACCAAATTTAGCAAGTGGTTATGATTTAGATGATTTAAACTCATATATTGACCCAAGTAGAGACTTTTTGTTTAATTATTTAGGAATTAAAACTCTATATGATAGATATTTGATTAAAAACTCTAAAGGTGAACCAATAGAACTTCCTCAACAAATGTTTATGGCTATTGCTATGTTCTTAGCTCAAAATGAAGATAATAAACAAGAAAAAGCAAAAGAGTTTTATGATGTTATCTCTAAATTTGAAGTTATGCTTGCAACTCCAACTTTAAGCAATGCTAGAACAAATAGACATCAATTAAGCTCTTGCTATATTGGTTCAAGTCCTGATAATATTGAAGGTATCTTTGATGGTTACAAAGAGATGGCACTATTGTCTAAATATGGTGGTGGAATTGGTTGGGATTGGAACCAGATAAGAAGTCTTGGTGGAGCTATTGATGGTCACAAAAGTGCAGCTGGTGGAACTGTTCCATTTTTAAAAATCACAAATGATATTGCAATTGCTGTTGATCAGTTAGGTACAAGAAAAGGTGCAATTGCAGTTTATCTTGAGACTTGGCATATGGATATTATTGATTTTATTGATTTAAAGAAAAATAGTGGAGAAGAGAGACGAAGAGCTCATGATCTTTTCCCAGCTCTTTGGATTAGCGATCTATTTATGCAAAGAGTTTTAGAGGACTCTTATTGGACTTTATTTGATCCAGCAGAAGTAAAAGATTTAAGTGAGTGCTTTGGTGATGAGTTTACTGCAAAATATATTGCTTATGAAAATAGTGACAAAGTTACAAAAAATAGAATCAAAGCAAAAGATTTATGGAAAAAAGTTTTAACTTCATATTTTGAAAGTGGAAGCCCATTTTTATGTTTTAAAGATACTGCAAATAGAGTTAATCCAAATCAAAATAGTGGAATTATTAGAAGTTCAAATTTATGTACAGAGATATTCCAAAATACAAATCCAAATCACTACTTAATTAAAGTAGAGTTTGAAGATGGAACTATTGAAACTTTTGAGGAGAATGATGTTTTAAAACTAGATAGTGGAATTTCAAAAAAAGCAAATAAAGTAACTGCACTTGATAGTATAAATGGTAAAAAAATCTTTATAGTTGAAAAAGAGAAAATAGATGGAGATACTGCTGTTTGTAATTTAGCAAGTGTAAATCTATCAAGAATCAATAGTTTTGAAGATATAAAAAGAGTTGTTCCAATAGCTATTAGAATGCTTGATAATGTAATAGATTTAAATTTTTATCCACTTAGAAAAGTAAAAGCAACAAACTTAAAAACAAGAGCAATAGGTCTTGGAGTTATGGGTGAAGCTGAAATGTTAGCAAGTCATAAAATATCTTGGGGAAGCGTTGAGCATTTCAAAAAAATTGATGAAATTATGGAAGCTATTTCATACAATGCAATAGAATCAAGTTCAAATTTAGCTCTTGAAAAGGGGTCATATAGTTTATTTGAAGGTTCAAATTGGAGCAAAGGGGTTATGCCTCAAGACCACACTCCTCAAGCTGTAAATGCTTTAGTTGAGAAGGATTTATTTGATAGCTCTTGTGATTGGGAATCTTTGAGAGAAAAAGTGAAAAAAGATGGTATGAGAAATGGTTACCTAATGGCTATTGCTCCAACATCATCTATCTCAATTTTAGTTGGGACAACTCAAGCAATAGAACCTGTTTATAAAAGAAAATGGTTTGAAGAGAACTTAAGTGGATTAATTCCAGTAGTTGTGCCAAAATTAAGTCCTGAAACTTGGGAGTATTATACACCTGCATTTGAGATTGATCAACTTCAAGTTATAAAAGCAGCAGCAATTAGACAAAAATGGATTGACCAAGGACAAAGTACAAATATTTTTATGAGTTTAGATAAAGCAAGTGGAAAATATCTGCATGAAATTTATACTTTAGCTTGGAAACTAGGTCTTAAATCAACTTATTATTTAAGAAGTCAAAGTCCTGAAGCAAAAAATGATGTAGAAGATAGAAGTATGGAGTGCGCTGGTTGTCAATAAAGACACCATTTACATTTTTTTAAAGGAAAATAGATGGAAAGAAAAATTATATATAACCCAAATTCAAAAGAGTCGTTAAACGAAAGAAGAGTTTTTGGTGGAAATAGTGATGGAATGATTAACTTCACTAAAATGAAATATCAATGGGCATTAAATCTTTGGGATACTATGGAAGCAAATACTTGGTTTCCAAGAGAAGTTCAAATGACACAAGATGCAAAAGATTATAAGTATCTAACACCAGCTGAAAAAAGAATGTACGATTTGGTTTTAAGCCAACTTATTTTTATGGATAGTTTACAAACAAATAACCTAATGGATAATATAAATCCATATATAACAGCACCTGAAATAAATGCTTGTTTATCTAGACAATCTTATGAAGAGGCAAATCATAGTAAATCTTATGCTGTTATGGTTGAATCAATCTCTGATAACACAGATTTAATCTATGATATGTGGAAAACAGATGCAAAATTAAAAGAGAAAAATACTTATATAGCTGAAGTTTATAAAAACTTATCTCAAGGTGAATTAACAGATGAAAAACTTCTTTTAGCACTATTTGCTAATCAAATTCTTGAAGGTTTATATTTTTATGCAGGTTTTGCAGCTATTTATGCACTTGGAAAAAGTGGTAAGATGCTTGGAAGTTCACAAATGATTAGATTTATTCAAAGAGATGAAGTTACTCATCTATTACTATTTCAAAATATGATAAATAGTGTAAGAAAGGAAAGACCTGATCTATTTACAACTGAGCTAGAGCAAAAAGTAAGAGCAATGTTTAGAAAAGCTGTTGAACTTGAATCTTCTTGGGGAGCATATATTACTCAGGGGCAAATTTTAGGTTTTACAGATGCAATAATCACACAATATATTCAATATTTAGCAGATAGAAGACTTGAAGCTGTTGGATATAAAGCAGAATACAGTGTAAAACACCCTATTCCTTGGGTTGATGGTTATGCTTCATTTAATGATCAAAGAACAAATTTCTTTGAAGGAAATGTTGTAAACTATTCAAAAGGAAGCATTGATTTTGATGATTTTTAATTAAATATGTCAAATTTTAGAAAAATATATTTATTGGTTATATTTACAATTTTATTAAACTTTATAGCTATTTATAGTTTTGATTATAAAGAGTTTTTCAGTGATAAAAATGAGTTTAAAATCAGTGATGTAGATGATTTTAGTAATATTTTTTTTGGAAAAAAATATCTCTATTCTGACTATACAATTTTAAAACAAAATAATATTCTTGTACTGAGTGGAACATTTAGTACAAATGCCGTTTTAGAAGAGTTTAAAACGGCTCTTAAAATAAATTTAGATGAAAATATTACTATTGATAAAAGTAGAAAAATAGATTTTGAAACTGCAAATAGAGTTTATAAGATAATAGATTTCTTAAAAGAGTATATGGAAAATGGTTCAAAAATAGTAGTAAAGAATAATAGTATCATTTTTGAAGGTGCAGTTAAATATAAAAGATACGCAAGATTAGTTCAAATTTTAGAAAATGAGTTTGAAAGTGATACTTTTTTTGTAGATATTGATACTTTAGAGTTTAATTAAAGATTTAAATACCATTTTAATTTAAAATAATATAGAATATTACCAATTTATTAAAATAAACACAGGGGATATTTTATGATAGAAGTTTATGAATATATAGTTTCAAAACCATTTCTTGTTTTGTTAATAGGAATTTTAATTGGATATTTCATTTCAAGGGGACAAAAAGAGAGATTTAAACCTATATCTAACTCTTCAAGTACACAAGAAATAGAAGAAAAAAGAGTTAAAATAAATCCAATTTTTAACAAAAATGCCTCTCTTGATGCAAAACCAATGGTTCTTAGTGCTTCAACAAAAAAAGATAGTTTTATTAAAATTAAAGGTATTAATGAAGATTTAGAAAAGAGGCTTTATGATTTGGGTATTTATCAATATGATCAGATTGCTACTTGGACAAGTAAAAACTGTGATTGGGTTGAGAGTTTTTTACAACTTCCAGGATATATTAGATCAAATCAGTGGGTAGAGCAAGCAAAAATTCTAAAAACAGGAAGAGAGACAAGCTATAGCCAAAAGCTTTTAGATGAAGAGGTTTCAGAAAATTAGTAAAAATAGATTAATCTATCTTTACTAAATATCTTCCAACAGCTTTTGAATTTAAAATATTTGAATAGGCATCTTTTATATCATTTAGTTTTATCTCTTTAGTAATTAAATTTAAATTACCAACTTTATATATTGATGCCAATTTTTCCCAAGCATCTTGTTTTTTATCTAAACTACACTCAACACTATCAATCCCAATTAATCTAACACCTCTTAAAATAAAAGGGAATACATTTGTATGTAAATCGCTTGATGATGTAAGTCCACAACAAGTAACAACTCCATCATAGTTTGTCTGTTTTAAAGCTGTTGATAAAATTTCTCCGCCAGTTGTATCAATTACAGCACTATATTTTGTAGGTAAAAGAGCTTTTTGACTATCTTTTAGGAAATCATTTCTTAAAATAACCTCTTTTGCTCCAATATCTTTTAGAAACTCAATGCTACTCTCTTTTCCTGTAACTGCCGTGACATAAAATCCTAAATTATTTAAAATAGTAACCGCTAAAGAACCAACTCCACCTGTGGCACCTGTAACTAAAATATGGCTACCTTTAAAATTTTTAATATGATTTGTAATCTCATTGATACTTAGTGCTGCAGTTAATCCTGCTGTACCATAAATCATTATATCTTTATCACTTAATTTATCAGGAGTTTTTGCTACCCAGTTTGATGGTACTTTTACATATTGACTATGTCCACCATTACTATTCATTCCAAAATCATAACCAGTTACTAATACTTTATCCCCTACTTTAAATTTTAAAGATTTAGTTTCAACTATTATTCCAGCAACATCTACTCCAGTAATATGAGGAAATTTTTTTGTAACTCCAGGGTGCCCAATTGAACTAAGAGCATCTTTATAATTTAAAGATGAATATGTAGCTTTTATAATAACTTCATTTTCACCACATATTGGTTTTTCTATCTCTTTTACACTTGAAGAGATGTCTCCATTTTCATCTTTTTCTACTACAAAAGCTTTCATTTTAACTCCTTTAGTTTTTTAATAAATCCTTTAGGCTATCTTGAGGTTTTTTACCATCTAAAATTAGTTTTATCTCTTTTGCTATTGGTGTATAAATATTATGTTTATTGGCAAGTTTATCAATAGCATAAGCTGTTTTAACACCCTCTGCAACCTCCCCTAATTCTTCTAAGATATCTTTTAGCTCTTTATTTTTTGCTAAGCCTAAACCTACTCTAAAGTTTCTACTCATAGTTGAATTTGCTGTTAAAAATAGATCTCCAGCACCACTAAGACCTAAAAATGATGAGTTTTTTGCTCCAAAATGTTTTCCAAATCTTTGCATCTCTACTAAACCTCTTGCAATTAAAGATGCTTGAGCATTTTTTCCAAGATTTAAACCTTCACAAATTCCACTTGCAATTGCAAGAACATTTTTATAAGCTCCTGCAATTTCAGCTCCTATTACATCAGAGCTATAGTAAGTTTTTATAAAATTTGGGAAAAAAGGGCTAAATTGTCTATATAGTTTTTTTGATTTTGAGTTTATTACAAGGGCACAAGGAAGAGCTTGTATAACCTCAGCAGCAAAAGATGGTCCTGAGATAAATCCAATATTTTTATCTGGAACAAAAGATTCATAGATTTCATTTAAAAAATCTCCACTTGAAGCCTCTATTCCTTTACTTGCAACTAATATTTTTTGATTATTAAAAACAAAGTTGTTTTCTAACCAAGCTCTTATCTCTTGAGCTGGGATTGCAATTACTAAATATTCACAAGATAGTGCAAACTCTAAATCAACAAAGTTTTTAATCTCTCTTTTTGTTCTTGAAGTAATATAACAATCTTGTTTAGCACTTAGTGCAAAATGAAGAGCTTGTCCCCATTTTCCAGCACCTATAACTGCAATCTTACCTTTTTGCATTATTTTGATAATCTCTCTTTAATTAGTTCATTTACTTTTTGAGGATTTGCACTCCCTTTAGATGCTTTCATGGTTTGACCTACAAAGAATGCAAACATCTTCTCTTTTCCAGCTTTGTACTCTGCTACTTTATCTGCATTTGAAGCTAAAATTTCATCAATAATAGTTAATATTGCTCCATCATCACTTACTTGCTTTAAACCTAACTTCTCAATTGCTTCATCTACATTTTTTGAACTATTCTCAATTAAATAATCTAAAACCTCTTTAGCAGCTTTTCCAGAGATTGTACTATCTTCTATTCTTTTTACAATTGTAGCTAGTGTTTTTGCATCAATTGGTGATTGCTCAATAGTAATTCCCTCTTTTAATCTTCCTTGAAGTTCAACTGTTAGCCAAGTTGTAGCATTTTTAGCACTAATTCCTTCACTCATCATCTCATCAAAATAGTTTGCCATCTCTAAAGATGAAGTTATAACAGAAGCATCATACTCTTTTAGTCCATACTCTTTTACAAATCTCTCTTTTTTCTCATCTGGAAGTTCTGGAATTTTAGAGTACTCTTTAATCATCTCATCACTAATAATTAAAGGAAGCAGATCTGGATCTGGGAAATATCTATAATCAGCAGCATCCTCTTTTCCTCTCATAGATCTTGTCTCTCCTGTAGCTGTATCAAAAAGTCTTGTCTCTTGAACAATCTTCTCTTCATACTCTCCATCTTCCCAAGCTTCTATTTGTCTATTTACCTCATATGCAATTGCTTTTTCAATAAATCTAAATGAGTTCATATTTTTAATTTCACATCTTGTGTAAAATTTAGTATCCCCTTTTGGTCTTATAGATACGTTAACATCACATCTAAAACTTCCTTCTTGCATATTTGCATCACTAATTCCTAAATATCTTACAATTGAGTGAAGTTTTTTAAGATATAAAATAGCTTCCTCAGCACTTCTCATATCAGGCTCACTAACAATTTCAAGCAAAGGTGTTCCTGCACGATTTAAATCAACTTGTGAGTGGTTACCACTATGGATATTTTTTCCAGCATCATTTTCTAAATGAGCTCTTGTAACTCCAATAGTTTTACTTCTTCCATCAGCAAAATCAATAGTTAATTCACCAAGCCCAACAACTGGGATGCTTAATTGTGATATTTGATAACCAGTTGGTAAATCTGGATAAAAATAGTTTTTTCTATCAAAAATTGAGACTTTGTTTATCTTTGATTTAAGAGCAGTTCCAAGCATAATAGCCTTATGAACAGCCTCTTTATTTAATACAGGAAGTCCTCCTGGAAGTGCTAGACAAGTTGGACAAGTATTACTATTTGCCTCTTCTCCAAAACTTGTTGCACATGAACAAAAAAGTTTTGTTTTTGTATTTAATTGTACGTGAACTTCTAATCCTATAACTATTTCAAACATATTATTTGACATCTAATTTACTCCTTATCTTATTACTTTAATATCTGCTGTTAATTTCTGTTTTTCAAAATGTTGTTCTAAAAACACTTTTTCTCTTTGTTCCATAATTTCATTAAAAATTCTATCTTTTACAATATCAAAATTTATAGCCTCATTTCCTTCTCTATTCTTTATATATAAAGATATATATTGATTATTCAATGTAAATATTGGAGTAAAAGATCTATTTTTAGTAGTAGTTAAAACATATTGTAGTTGTGCATTAATATCTTTACTATCAATTTTTAGTTCACTTACTGTTACAGATGGTATAACCTTCATTGGTGTTGAAATTTTTTCAATTAAATCCTCTTTATTTGAAGAGCTATATTGAGTCACATAAAAATATTTTGAAGTTTGATATTGTGAAATATTTTTTTCATAATATAACTTTACATCATCAATTGTAGCAATAGCAAGTTGCCCACGAACAAGTTTTTTGATTAGTTTTTGTCTAATAACACTATCTTTTACTTCATTTTCAAAATCATTATAGTTTGGATATTTTTGTTTAATAATTGATTTAAAACTATAAACATCCATTCCATTTGAATTTGCAAGGTTTTCAATCTGTTCATTAATATCAAATATATCAGCACTTATATTGTTTTGTTTTACAAGTTGCTCAAAAAGAGTTTTATCTATTAAATAAGAGACAGAGCTATTTTCATCAACTCCTCTTTTTTTCATATCCTCTTTTATATCATATATAGTTATTGGATCTTCATTTACTAATACAGCTATTCCATTTATAGTATTAGCTAAAGTAAAACCAATAAAAAGAGAAAAAATTAATAAAATTTTTTTCATAGTGAGAATTTTCCTTTTTAAATAAAGATATTATTTTATCAAAACACTCTTAAGTTTTAGGAAATTTGCTCTATTTTTACCCCATTGTCTTCTAAAAATTTTGAAACTATATCTGAATTTGTGTGTTCATAAGATTTTTCATAAACAATTCTTTGAATACCACAAGCAATAATATTTTTAGAGCATTCACTACAAGGCTCAAGTGTTACATATATTGTTGCTCCTTCTATTGCTATTCCTTTTCTTGCAGCCCAAATAATTGCATTCATCTCTGCATGAATTTCATAAGTCTTAGACCATTCGTGATGATCTTTTGTATATTCGTCATTCCAATAATTACAACAATTTTGATATCCAGCTGGCGTTCCATTGTAGCCAGTTGATAAAATTCTTCCATCTTTTACAATAACAGCTCCAACTTGTTTTGATACACATTTTGAAGCCTTTGCAATCTCTTTTGCAATATTTATGAAATTTTTATCACTTATCATCTTTTATCCTAAATTTTTTTGGTATTTTAGCTATTTTTCTTAAAAAAAGCTTATTTTTTATAATAAAAGAATTAAAATTAGAAATATTTTGATATTATTTGAGAAATTTTTGAAAAAAAGGGATCAAATGGATTTTAAAGATATCAAAGAACTAATTAGAGTTTTTGACAAAAGCGAACTTAATAAGTTAAGAATAAAAGAGGCAGATTTTGAAATCTCTATGCAAAGAGGTTTTGAAGGAGGAGTTACAACTGTAGCTACAACTCCAATGGTATCTGCACCTGTTGCTTCTATTGCACCTACTTCTTCTGTTACAACATCTTCTGTTGCACCTGAAATAGCAAAAGATGATAGCAATGCTAATTCAAATGGAATTACAATAAACGCTCCAATGGTTGGAACTTATTACTCTGCTCCATCTCCAGATGCTCCACAATTTTGTGCAATTGGTGATATAGTTAGAAAAGGTCAAACTTTATGTATTCTTGAAGCAATGAAAATTATGAATGAGGTTGAAGCTGAATTTGACTGCAAAATTATAGATATATTAGTACAAAATGGATCACCTGTAGAGTACGATATGCCAATTTTTGTTGTAGAAAAAATATAAGAGCTTAAAATGGCAGAAATTAAAAAAATATTAATTGCAAATAGAGGAGAGATTGTTCAAAGAGCTATTAGAACAATCAGAGAGATGGGAAAAAAATCTGTTGCAATATATAGTGCTGGTGATAAAAATGCCTCTTATTTAAAGCATGCTGATGAAGCTGTTTGTATTGGTGGAGCAAAATCAAGTGAATCCTACTTAAATATTCCAGCAATCATAACTGCAGCTGAGATGACAGGTTGTGATGCAATTTTCCCTGGATATGGATTTTTATCTGAGAATCAAGATTTTGTTGAGATTTGTAAACTTCACAATATTAAATTTATTGGTCCATCTTCTGAAGTTATGGAAAAAATGGCTGATAAATCAAAAGCTAAAGAAGAGATGGTAAGAGCTGGAGTTCCTGTTGTACCTGGAAGTAAAGGTGCTGTTAGAACTTTAGAAGAGGGTAAAAAGATTGCAAGAGAGATTGGGTATCCAATTATGGCTAAAGCTGCTGCTGGTGGTGGTGGAAGAGGTATGAGACTTATTAAAGAGGAAAAAGACTTTGATTCACAATATCTTGCAGCTTCTAGTGAAGCATTAGCAGCTTTTGGTGATGGAACAATGTATTTAGAGAGATTTATAAACAATCCAAGACATATTGAAGTTCAAGTTTTAGGTGATTCTCACGGAAATGCAATTCATGTTGGTGAGAGAGATTGCTCTTTACAAAGAAGACATCAAAAAGTAATAGAAGAGTCACCTGCAATTTTGTTAAATGATGAAACTAGAGCAAAACTTCACGAAGTTGCTGTAAAAGCAACTAAATATTTAAAATATGAAGGTGCTGGAACTTTTGAGTTTTTAGCAGATGATAAACAAAATATCTATTTTATGGAGATGAATACAAGACTTCAAGTTGAACATCCAGTTTCAGAGATGGTTTCTGGAATAGATATTGTTGAGTGGATGATAAAAGTTGCACAAGGAGAAGAGCTACCTTCTCAAGATAGTATTAAATTTAGAGGTCATGCAATTGAGTGTAGAATTACAGCCGAAGATCCAAATACATTCTTACCATGTCCTGGAAAAATAACTCAATGGATGGTTCCTGGTGGAAGAAATGTAAGAGTTGATTCACATATCTATGCAAACTATATTGTTCCTCCATATTATGACTCAATGATAGGAAAACTTATTGTTTGGGGAAGAGATAGAGAAAAAGCTATTAATATTATGAAAAGAGCTTTAAATGAGTTTGAAGTTACTGGAATTAAAACAAATATTCCATTCCATCAAAAAATGATGCTTAACAAAGATTTCATAAATAATAACTACGATACAAAATACCTTGAAGATTATAAAGGTTTAGATAGTATCTAAAAAATTAAGAGAGATTTTCTCTCTTAAAGCAAAACTTAATATAAACTTAGATAAAATCCGCCAATTTATACACATTTATATGCCTATCTTTTTTTAAGATTTAGTAATTTTATACTAATAACTTACATAATTTTTATATTTGATTATCCATTATAGGAAGGTTTTTTAATATAAGAGTGTATATTTAAAATATATACTTAAGGATAAAAAGTGACTTTTCAAGATTTTAATTTTAAAGAAAAATTACAAAAAGCAATAGACGAAGCTGGTTTTAAAGAACCAAGTCCAATACAAGTTGATGCAATACCACATATTTTAGCAGGTAAAGATATTGTTGGACAAGCTCATACAGGAACAGGAAAAACTGCAGCATTTGGATTGCCAGTTTTAAACCAATTAACAGGTAAAAATGCTGAAGCAGTTGTTATAGTTCCAACAAGAGAACTTGCAATGCAAGTCTCAGATGAGTTATTTAAATTTGGAAAACTTTTAGGAATTAATACTGCAACTGTTTATGGTGGACAATCATATTCAAGACAATTAAAATTAATTGAAACAGCAAGTATTATTGTAGCAACTCCAGGAAGATTTTTGGATTTACTAAGAAGTGGACAAATAAAAATTCAACCAAAATTTGTAATTTTGGATGAAGCTGATGAGATGCTTGATATGGGATTTTTAGATGATATCAAAGAGATATTTACATTTTTACCAAGTGAGAGACAAACTCTACTTTTCTCTGCAACAATGCCAGTAGCAATAAGAAATCTTGCAAAAACAATTTTAAAAGAGCCAGAGTTTGTAACAATTACGAAATCAGATGTTACAAATAAAAATATTACGCAAACTTTTTATGTTGTAGATGAGAGAGAAAGGGATGATGCACTAATAAGACTTTTTGATTATAAAAATCCAAAAAAATCTATTATATTTTGTAGAACAAAAAAAGATGTTGATAGATTATCTACATTTTTAATCTCTCAAGGTTTTATGGCTAAATCTCTTCATGGAGATATGGAGCAAAAACAAAGAGAAGAGGCAATTAAAGCATTTAAAACTTCTAAACTTGAAATTCTAATTGCTACAGATGTTGCGGCACGTGGATTAGATGTTAATGATGTAACACATGTATTTAATTATCATTTACCATTTGATGGTGAGTCTTATGTTCATAGAATTGGAAGAACTGGACGAGCAGGTAAAGAAGGAGTTGCAATATCTATTGTAACTCCACATGAGTTTAAAACTCTTCAAAGAATTGAACATACTATTGGAACTAAGCTTGAATCAAAAGTTGTACCAAATATTAGTACAGTAAAAGAGAAAAAAATAGATGATTTAAAAAAATCTATTATTACTCAAGAGATAAAAGATTATGCAATTGAATTAGTTGAAAGTTTAAAAGAAGAGTTTGATGTTTCAACAATTGCATTTAAATTAGCTTCAATTATTGCATCAAAAACTTATGTAAAAGGTAACAACAATATTGGTAAAAATGAAGTTGATTTAAAAAGATTAACTGAAATGTTATCAAAAGTTACAGATAGAAATGATGATAGAAGAGGACATAGAGGAAGAGGTCAAGGAAATAGAAATAGCAGAGGTGCTGGAGCTTCAAGATCAAGACAAAGAACTTCAAGTGGATCTAAAGAAAGATCTTCTTCAAGTAGATCTCCTAGAAGTAGAAGAGCCGATTAAAAAGAGTTTCCCATAAAATATTTTAATAAGGGTATTTATTATATAATCCCTTATTATTACAATTTGATTACAAGGAAATTTTATGGATATTAAAACTATAAAGACCATTGAAAGTGCCACCGAAAAGTCTCTTTCAAGTTTTGCTAAATTAACTCTCTCTTTGCTATTTTTACTAGCAGTTTTTCTTTGGACATACTCTTCTCACGGTACAGTTCCTGATAATACTTTCTTAATTATTGGTGCAATTTTTGGCGCTTACATGGCTTTAAATATTGGTGCAAACGATGTTGCAAATAATGTTGGACCAGCAGTTGGAGCTAAAGCTTTAACTTTAACAGGTGCAATTATAATTGCAGCTATTTTTGAAAGTGCTGGTGCAATTATTGCTGGAGGAGATGTTGTTAATACTATTAAAAGTGGTATTATTAATCCAGATTTAATAACAAGTAAAGACTCATTTATTTGGGCTATGACAGCTGGTCTTTTAGCAGCTGCTATTTGGTTAAACTTTGCCACATCTATTGGAGCACCTGTTTCTACAACTCACTCAATTGTTGGTGGAGTTATGGGAGCTGGAATTGCTAGTGCTGGATTTGCAATATTAGATTGGGGTAGTTTAGCAGAGATTGCATCTTCATGGGTAATATCTCCAGTTTTAGGTGGAATTGTAGCCGCAGCATTTCTATTTTTCATAAAAAAACAGATTATTTTTAAAGAGAATATGTTGGAGCAAGCTAATAAGTTTGTTCCATATTTGATTGCTATTATGACATGGGCATTTACAACTTATTTAATTTTAAAGGGTTTAAAACAGCTAATAAACATAGGTTTTTGGGGAGCTTCATTTATTGGTATATTATTTGCTGTAGTCTCTTATTTTTTAATGAAAAAATATGTCTCACAAGCATCTAAAAATCTAACAAATGATAGAGCAAGTATAAATGCTTTATTTACTATTCCATTAATCTTTGGTGCTGCTTTATTATCTTTTGCACATGGTGCAAATGATGTTTCAAATGCTATTGGTCCACTTGCTGCTATTAATGATGCAATAATGTCAGGTGGAACAGGAGTTAAAGCTTCAGTTCCATTTTGGATACTTTTTGTTGGAGCAATTGGTATTGTAATTGGTCTTTTACTTTATGGTCCAAGACTTATTAAAACTGTTGGTAGTGAGATAACTGAACTTGATCAAATGAGAGCTTTCTCTGTTGCTATGGCAACAGCAGTTACAGTTATTTTTGCTAGTCAATTAGGACTTCCTGTATCTTCAACTCATATTGCAATTGGTGGTGTATTTGGAGTTGGTTTTTTAAGAGAGGCTTTAGATATTACTGAGAAAAAATTTATTCAAGATATTAGAGAAAAGTTTAAAAAACATAAAAAAGATTTAGAAAGATCTCAACAAGAACTTGCGAAATTAGAGGCTGTAAAAGACAAAACTAAAAACACTTATATTAAAATTGTTGACCTTTTCAAAAAAATCGATGATATTGAAGCACAAGTTAAGCAAGAGAAAAAAGATTTCAAAAAAGCTAAAGGTGCAAAATATGTTAAAAGAGATGCAGTAAAAAGAATTATTGCTGCTTGGCTTATTACGGTTCCAACTTCAGCTCTTTTAGCTGCAGGAATTTACTATATGATTAAAGGTATAGTTGCAGTATAAGTAGATTTTCTACTTATACTATATTTTTTTAGGATTTTAAAATAGAAGCTATTTTTTCGGTTCTTCCAATATATTTTTTTATTTTATTAGGTTTTTTTGCAAAAAAAAGACTACAAACTCAAATAGATGAAAAATCATTAGTTCTACTATCTTTATATTTTCTTCAACCAATTATGATTTTTTGGGGATTAACAAAAGAGCCAATTAATTATGAGTTTGTATTATCTCCACTATTTTTTCTTTTATCAATGTTAATTTCTCTTAGTTTTATGCTTATGTATTCAAAATTTCTCTTCTCTTCAAAAACAGATGAAAATATATTTTTAGCAACAGCATTAATAGGAAATACAGGAAACTTAGGAATTCCATTAGGAATTGCTTTATTTGGTGTTGAATCAGTTCCTTATACAAGTATAATCAATATTGCAAATATATTTTTTATGTACACAATATCTATCTATTTTTTTGCACGAGATAAGTTTAATTTTAAAGATTCAGTTAAATCTATCTTTAAAATTCCAGTTATCTGGTTTGCAATTTTTGCTTTAGCCTTTAACTATTTTGAGTTTAAAATTCCAAAGGAGTTTGATTTTGCTTTAGAAATGGGAGCTTATACATCTTTAACTCTTCAATTAATCATTTTTGGAACATATTTGTATAGTGTGAAGGTTAAAACAATTCCTTGGAGATTATCCCTACAAATAAGTTTTGCAAAACATATTCTACTTCCAGTTGTAGGTATTGTAGTTATTGTAGGATTTACAAATTTAAATTCTATGATAGCATCAATTTTAATTATGGAGCTAATGATGCCTCTAGCAGTAAATAATGTAAATTTTTCTGTTGTTTATAATACTAAGCCAAGTGAGGTTGCAGCCACAATTTTAGTTTCATCTGCTATTTTTGTAGGAATTTTACATTTTTATATAGAGATTATTGAGTATTTTATATGAAAAAATTAGATACAGAACTATTAACTATATATTTTGAAGGTGAAATATATAATAAAAACTCTTTTAATTTCAGTGATAATCTTTTATTGTTAGAAGATTTTTATTTAAAGTATAAATATGATTTTTTAATAAAACTTGATGGAATTTTTGCTTTTTGTATTTATGATAAGCTAGATAATAGATATTTTTGTGCTAGAGATAGATTTGGTAATATTCCTTTATACTACTATATAAAAGAGGATAAATTCTATTTTTCAACTCAAATAAGAGATATATTAAATAGTTTATCAAATATACCAAAAATGAATAAAGTTGCTTTAAGTAAATATATTCAATATTTTTCTACTTTTGGCGAGGATACTTTTTATCAAGATATTTATAAACTAGAAGATAGTACCTATATTGTATATGAATTAAATAAAGAGCTAATCAAAAAAAGATATTATAAAATCAACACATATAAAGCCATAAATGATGAAAATACAGCTTTAAAGAGTTTAGAAGAGCTTTTATATTCAAGTATTGAAAAGCGTCTTAAAAACTCTCCTAGCTCACTTTTAAGTGGAGGAGTTGATAGCTCTTTGATTGCATCAATTTATACTAAGATTTCTGGAAGAAAAATAGATACATTCTCAATTGGTTATAGTGAGTTTAAAAACTATTGTGAACTTCCATATGCCAAAATTACTTCAAATTTTATAAATTCAAATCATCATGAAGTTATTTTAGATAAAAAAACTTATATTGATAATTTCTATAGTTCACTTGATAATTTTGATGAACCTCACGCTGATAGTGCATCAACTCCTTTAAATATCTTATTAAAGGGTGTTAAAGAGTTTGGTACTACTGATATCTTATCTGGAGAAGGAGCTGATGAGCTATTTTTTGGTTACGATAACTATTCAAAATTTTTAAGATACTATAATTTTCAAAAATCTTTGACTAAAAATCAGTTTGATTTTTTAGATGAGATAATAGGAGCACTACAAAACAACACAAAAGAGAGTGAATATTTAAGAAGAGTTGTAAAAAAAGAGACTATTTATAACTCATTTGGTGAAGTTTTCAATGATATTCAAAAAAGAAAGTTATTTAAAAAAGTTCCAACATTTAAAGGTGAAACACCAAAACAGGATTTTATAGATAATATGAGCTATACAGATTTAAAAATTTGGGTTTCAAATGCAGTTTTAACAAAAACCTATAGAGTTACAAAAGCAAATAATTTGCAATTACACACACCTTTTTTGGATAATGATATATTAAAATATGTTTTTAGTATAGATAGTAGTTTAAAAATGGGAGATAGAAACAAGTATTTGCTTAAGAAAATTGCTCAAAATCATATTCCAGTTGAAATTATAAATAGAACAAAAAAAGGTTTTAATTCTCCATTTAATGAGTGGCTTCAAGATGAATTTGGAATTTATATTTTAGAAGTTATTTTAGAAGTTAATAAAAAGACAGATTTATTTAATGATGATTATTTAAAACATATATTTAATCTAGCAAGTTCAAATAAATTTAAACAGCATCTTTATACTTTATTTATATTCTCTTTGTGGTATAAGAGAGTCTATCTATAATAAATAGTAAATGTTTCCCGTGAAACATCTACTATTTTTCCCAAAAATCATTCAATTTTTGATTTGTTTCAACTAATTCATTATCAAATTTAGATTCACTATTAGCTGATAACTTCTCAATCTCTTTTAAAGCAATTTGAAAATCATCTTGTGAAATTTCATTATCACCAATTTTGTTTATTTTCTCTATTTTATTAGAAGTTTTTCCAGTTGTATTTGATTTTAAACTTAAATACTCTTTCATGATTTTTTCATACTCTGTAAAATCAAATATTATTGCAGATGGTTTACCATCTCTCAAAATTATAGCTTTTTGAATCTCTTTTGATTGTATTTTGTCAAAAATATATTTATTTTTTCTAACTAAATCAGTTGCTGAGAACATTTCATCTGAAGTGTACTGGATTAAAGACATTTTGTATTCCTTTACAAAAAATATTATGTATTATAACACAATATTTTAAGTTTAGGTTTTAAAATAGTTTATTAAAAAATTGATTCGGCCCACTCTGTAATTGGACCTCTTAATACCTTTTCAAGTTTTATTGCAAAAATATTTACAAAATTATTCTCATTTTTAGTAGATTTTAAAAGAGTTGTTAATGAGTTTGTATATCTGTTTACATAGAAATTATCTATTTGTTTATTTGAACCCAAAATTACAACTTTGCAAGAGTTATCAACCCTTGACAGAACCATTTGCATTGTTTTATTGGACATATTTTGAGCTTCATCAATAATTATAAAACTATTTGATAAAGTTCTTCCTCTCATCTCTCCAACCCACATAGTCTCAATACCGTAGTTTGAAATCATCTGCTCAATTCTTGCTGTTACTTCACTATCTTCAAGAGGTGTGTAAGCAGTATCAGATTTTTTATTTCTTCTTTTTTTGTGCTCACTTCTAATTATATAATCTAAACTATCCATTAAAGGGTGATTATATATTCTAAATTTCTCTTCAAGACCTGGTAAATATCCAACATCTTCACCTTTATCTAAAGATTCAATTGAGTTTCTTATATATATAATTTTTTGAAAATGTTTTTGGCGTACTAGTTTCAATGCTCCACTTAAAGCTAGAAGAGTTTTTCCACTCCCTGCTTTTGCTTCAACAATTAAAACATTGAAAAAGTGAGTCATAATTGCATTTGAAAAAAATAGTTGCTCTTTATTAAGAGGTGTTATTGTTTGATTTCTAACCTCTTCTTCATCTAAAATAACTATTTTTTTATTTTGAATAGAGGCTAAAACTATTTGATCTGAATTTTTAACTTTAAAGCAATATGAGTAATCACTTGATTTATACTCTTTATCAAATTTTGATATATTTTGATTGTTTATAAACTCCAAATCTTCGAAGTTTATATCAATTTCTTTAATAAAATTTTGATTAAACTCTATATTGTCTTTACCATGAAGTGCATCAGTTTTTAAATCCAAACTTACAGCTCTTGTTCTTGCCATAATATCCATTGATATAAAAATTACTTCTGTTTTGTAGTAATCTTTTATCTCAACAGCTAATTCAAGTATCTTTCTATCATTTAAAATATTACTTGATACATTTTTGCTAGATGCTCTATATTCATCTTTTGAAACTATATCTATGATGGTTTCATATCTGTTTTTTATCTTTAATCTTACTATTTTTTTATCTTGATATTTTATTGATTCAATAATATTTGAATTTTCAAGTATTCTTGCAAACTCTCTAGCTTGAAAGTTAATCTCATCAAAACCACTCTTTTTACTATCAATCTCATCTAAAACAGTCTCTGCTAAGATAATTAAATTCTTTGATTCATCACTAAGTTTAAAGATATTTGTAGCATCTTCTAAAAGGATATTTGTATCCAAAAGGTAGTATTTTTCAAATTTCATGATTTAACCTTTTTAGGCTTTAAAATCATATAAGATATAAACGCAAATAGTGCAATAATTATAAATGTAAAAAGTATTGAGAAGTTTTTAGTAATTACATAAGTAACTATTAAAATAGCTAACATTGTGGGCATTTCATTGTACATTCTAAAAAATTTACCACTTTTATTACATCTATCTTCAGATAAAGCCTTTCTATAATACTCTAAAGATAAAGAGTAAGCTACAAGTAAAATAAGCATAAATATCTTTGCAATAAACCAATCTTGAGAAAGGAGTGCTTTATTTAAAGTTATCATTGCTACTCCACTAAATATTGTTACCCACATTGCTGGATGACCAATATATTTATATATTTTAAACTCTTGAATTTTTACAACTTCAACAAACTCTTTTTTGTCAATATTTTCAACATGATAAACAAAAAGTCTTGGAAGATAGAATAGCATTGCCATCCATGATAAAACTGCTATTATATGTAAACTTAATATCCAACTGTAATACTCCATAATCTTCTCCTATTTCGCTATATTTTTTATCTTTGATATCCACTCATTTAGAGTTTTTTCATAAGCAATATTTAGATTTTCATAAAGTTTCAAATCCTCTTTTAAATACTCTTGCTCTACATAACCACCAAAATCATGGGGATATAGGTATCCAATATGTTGTGAATCTAAATGTTTTGGAATATCTAATATTTTACCATTTTTAATCAGTTCAAGTGCTTTATTTACAGCTTTATACGCACTATTTGATTTAGGGCTAGAGGCTAGGTATATTGCACATTGAGCTAAAATAATTCTAGATTCTGGATAGCCTATTTTATTGCAAGCTAGCATTGTACTTGTTGCAAGATTTAAAGCATTTGGGTTTGCATTTCCTATATCTTCACTTGCAAAAATTACAAATCTTCTAGTTATAAAATCAACACTCTCCCCACCATCAATTAATCTTGACATATAGTATAAAGATGCATCAATATTTGAACCTCTTAAAGATTTAATCATTGCACTTGCTAAATCATAGTGAGAACTACTAGAACTTACACCATCTCCTATTACATTTGCTCTTAATTGTTTTAAAGTATCTATTGAAATATTTTGATTTACTTTATATGCAAAGTTTAATAGAGTAAGCATAGCTCTGGCATCTCCAGAGCTTGAATATATCAAGTAATCTTTAACTTCACTTGATAAAATAATATCAATATCTTTTAAAACACTCTTTAAAATATTTTCCATCTCATCATAAGTAAATGGTAAAAACTCATATAAAAATGATCTTGAACGAATAGCAGATGTTAAAGTAAAAAAAGGATTCTCTGTACTTGCTCCAATTATAGTTGCATCATAGTTTTCCATTATTGGAAGAAGAACCTCTTGTTGATTTTTTGATAATCTATGAACTTCATCAATAAAAATTAAAGGCTTAATAAAACTATTTTTATATCTTTCAAATACCTTTCTTAAATCTTCAATTTTAAATGTTGTTGCATTAAAGTAGTAGTAATCAGTTCCAACTTCTTTTGCAATGATTTTAGCTAATGTAGTTTTTCCAGTTCCAGGTTTTCCATAAAAAAATAGATGTGGAATATCTTTGTTTTTAATAAGTTGATAAAGTGCTTTATCTTTACCAATTATATGGGATTGACCAACAAAATTCTCAAGATTTGTTGGTCTGTATCTATTTGACAAATCAGTCATTATTCTCTTCATTTAGGAAAATTCTAAGATTTTTATACTCCTCTTTTGTCAAAAATCTTGATTTTCCACTAGGAAGGTTATTGAGGCTAACTCCTCCATACTCTAATCTTTTAAGATCCATAACAGTTAGTCCAAAATGTGCAAAAAATCTTCTTAATTCTCTATTTTTACCCTCATTTATTACAACTTTTATTTTAGAAGTTTTCTCTGTATTTGTTTGTATATCATAAGCTAAAAATGGTGAAAACTGCATAGATTTTATCTTTGTATTTTTATATGCACCTTTTGTTGCATCCTCAATTGTAATTCCACTTTGCATAGCTTGTTCAACTTTAGGAGTTATAAAACCATTTACTTTTATCTTATAGACTCTCTCTAAATTTGAGTGCATTAGTGCATTTACAACCTCTACACTGTCACTTAAAAGCAAAAGTCCTTCACTAGCATAGTCAAGTCGCCCTACGCTCATAAAGTGCTTATATTTGCTCTCTAAGCTATCATAAATAGTTCTTCTTCCTTGAGGATCACTTTTGCTTACAATTTCACCTTTTGGTTTATTGTAAACGATTACAGTGTACATTCTATTTTTATCTTCTTTGATTATTTTTTTACCAATTTCAACTTTATCTGTTGTTTTTACTTTTGTAGCTAAATCGGTTACAACTTTATTGTTTACTCTAACTTTACCTTCAGCAATAAGAGTATCGGCTTCTCTTCTTGAATAGCCACTATTATGAGATATAAACTTATTTAATCTCATAATTTCATAAGGCTCTTTTTTATCTAACTCTTTTTTCATTTTATACCAGCCTCTAATAAATCGTGGATATGTAAAACTCCTAGAAGTTTCTTATTTTTATCTGTGATAATTAATTGTTGAATTTTATAGTTTTCAATAATTTGTAAAGCATCACTTGCCAAAAGATTTTCATCTTCAAAAGTTTTAGGATTCATTGTTGCAATAGTTTCAACTGTGCAATCTATAGAGAAGTCAGACTTCATAAGTGCTCTTCTTAAATCCCCATCACTTAATAATCCAACAACTTTTTCATCTTTATCAACAATAATTACTGAACCCAATCTTCCTTCACTCATTGTAATAATTGCATCTTTTAAAATAGTTTCACGTGAAACTATAGGTAAATTATCTTTTCTTAAAAGGTCATTTACTTTCACAAAAAGTTTTTTTCCAAGACTTCCACCTGGATGAAAAGAGGCAAAATCCTCTTTTTTGAAATCTCTTCTTTTCATTAAACAAACTGCAAGAGCATCACCCATAGCCATAGTTAAAGTAGTTGATGAAGTTGGAGCAGTATCAAGAGGACAAGCCTCTTTTGTAACAGCTATATTTATAAAATAGTCTGAATATTTAGCTAAAGTTGAGTTAGGATTTTTTGCCATAGCAATTAGTGGAATATTAAATCTCTTTAAATGAGGTAAGATTTGAATTAGCTCTTCACTCTCCCCGCTATAAGAGATTCCAAGAACAATATCCTCTTTTCCTATCATTCCTAAATCTCCATGCATAGCCTCTGTTGGATGTAAGAAAAATGAGCTAGTTCCTGTACTTGCAAGTGTTGCGGCAATTTTTGCACCAACTAGACCAGATTTTCCAACGCCAGTTACAATTAATTTACCTTTAGACTTTACAATTAATTCAACAATCTCTTCTATCTCAAAAAAAATAGAGTTTGAAGCTAACTCTAACTCTTTAGCTTCAGTTAGTAAAACATCTTTTACTATCTCTTTATAGTTCATTTTATTTCCTTATTGAACAAATATAGTAGGAACAATCATTGGGTATTTTTTGTATTTTCTTACACAATGTTTTCTAACAACTTTTCTAAGCTCATCTTCTAAAATTCTACTATTTTTAAAGATTCCTGGTTTTGCATTGGCTAAGAATACAGCTAAAATATCTTCAATCTCTTTTTCAAAATTTCTATCTTGTTTACTATCTGAAAGAAGTCCAAATGATGCAACTTTTGGTTTACCAGCAACTGCTCTATCATTTTCATTTATTTGAGCAACAATCATAACAATACCCTCTTTTGCCATTGTTTGTCTATCTATTACGACATCATCAGATATTTTATGATTTAGTTGATTATCAATATAAACTTTACCACTTTTTACAGCTCTTACTTTTTTAAGATATTTTGGAGTTACTTCAACTTGTTCACCATCACTCATAATATATACATTTCTCTCTAAAATTCCACAATCAATTCCTGTCTGTGCGTGTTTTAAAGCATGATTATACTCTCCATGAACTGGTAAGAAGAACTTAGGCTTAATAAGTCTTAGCATAAGCTTTTGTTCCTCTTGAGCAGCATGTCCAGAAACATGAATATCAGTATGATCTTGATATGCAACATTTGCTCCAGCTTTTAGTAGATGATTTATTATCTCAGATACACTTCCCTCATTTCCAGGAATTGCTTTTGCAGATAATATTATTTGATCTTCAGGTTTTATTTTTATATGTCTGTGTTCATGAATTGCCATTCTATATAGAGCACTCATTGATTCACCTTGACTTCCTGTTGTCACTATCATTACTTCATTATCATTATATTTACCAACTTCATGTGCTTCAATAAATTGATCTTTAGGGAATTTTACATATCCTAAGCTCATAGCAATATCTAAGTTTTTTTCCATAGATCTACCAATAACACAGATTTTTCTACCATATTTTAAAGCTTTTTCAATAGCTTGAGCAACTCTGTGAATATTTGAAGAGAATGTACTCATAATAACTCTTCCTTTTGCTGTTGAAAAAATTCTTTCAAAAGTAGGAGAAACAGCTTTCTCTGTTTTTGTAAACCCTGGAGTATGAGAGTTTGTTGAATCAGATGTTAAAACTAAAACCCCCTCTTCTCCATAGTGAGCAAGTCTGTGAATATCTGTTGGAAATCCATCATATGGTGTGTGATCTATTTTAAAATCACCTGTGTGAATCATAGTTCCAGCGGCTGTTTTAATTGCAATTGCAGATGAATCAATAATAGAGTGAGTAATATGCATCCACTCAATCTCAAAATCATTTCCAATTTTAATAGGAACTCTTTTTGAAATAGCTCTAAAAAGTGCTCTGTGTTCTCTCATTTTATGCTCATCAAATTTTGAACCAATCATCTCCAAAGGAAGTGCGGATCCATAAATAGGAAATTGCATCTCTTTAAATAGATATGGCATAGCTCCAATATGATCTTCATGACCATGAGTAATAATTACTGCAACAATTTTATCTTTTATCTCTCTAAGATATGAGAAATCTGGAATTAAAATATCAACTCCATGCATCTCACCATCAGGGAAACTCATACCAACATCTACAACGATTGCTTCATTTTCAGTCTCTACAACCATCATATTTCCACCAATTTCATTTAATCCACCAAGTGGAGTAATTCTAAGTTTGGCATTTGTGTTTAAATTGAGCTTATAGTGAGGATTTAATCTATCTTTGTGGATTTTTTCATTTATAAGATAAGATTTTTTAAGATCATTTGTCCATCCATCACCACTTGTTGGCATATCTTTATTAATAAATCTAGGTTTATTATTTGGTCTTTTCTTTTTGAAATGAGGTTTTTTATCACCATCTTGCTCAATTGAGCCACTGTTTTCTTGATTTTCTTTGTTATTTTGATGTCTAGGAGCTCTTGGTTTAAACTCTCTTTTTTTAACTTCAACTAAAGAAGTTTCTTGTTGTGTAGTGCTATTTTCTTCTTTTTTTATCTCTTCCATTCTTTTACCTTTGTATGCATTTGGCTATACAAAGATGATGAAAGTTCATGAGGTCGTAGATTGTCGTTTATTGATAACTCTTCAAATAGAGTCTCAATTTGAGATTTATCTAAGATTGAGTTTAGATTTTTTGATAGTTTTTTTCTTGGTTGCACAAAACAAACTTTTAGAAATCTATTTAAATCCTTATCAATCTTTTTAGTTAAATCTTTTTTTATATAAAGAATTGAAGATGTAACCTTAGGCATTGGGTCAAATGCTTCACGTGGAACATCAAAAAGAATTCTTGAATCTTTAGAGATAAGTTCAGTAATTATCCCTAAAGATGAGAACTCTTTATCATTTACTTTTGCAGTAAATTTCTCTGCTACCTCTTTTTGAACCATTACAATAATGTGTTCGCAAAGTTCATCTTCAAAAGCTCTTAATATAATATTTGTTGCGATATAGTATGGTAAGTTTGCTATTAAATCATATTTACCATCATGTAAAGATTTCAGCTCGTCCCAAGCTCTTAAAACATCTATATGTTTAAGGGTGAATCTATTACTCTCTATCTCTTTTGCAAATTTCGACTTTAAGATACCGATTAAATCGGTATCAACCTCATAAGCTGTCACATCTTTGTATTTAACTAAGTTCTTAGTTAAATCACCTAAGCCAGGCCCAATTTCTACAATATGATTATTGTTATGGGGCATCGATTGGATGATTTTATCTAAAACGGTACTATCTTTTAAGAAGTTTTGACCAAACTCTTTTTTTGCTTTTACTTTTTCCATCAAGTTGGGAGTATATCTTTTTTTAACTTACATTTAGGTAATATTTATTACCAATTTTTAAGGAATTTTACTTGAATAATCTAACAAAAAGAATAATCCCATGTTTGGATGTAAATAATGGAAGAGTAGTTAAAGGTGTAAACTTTGTAGGATTAAAAGATGCAGGAGATCCTGTTGAAATTGCAAAAAGATACAACGATGAAGGCGCTGATGAGTTAACATTTTTAGATATTAGTGCAAGTGTTGAAAATAGAGGAACTATTGTAGATATTGTTAAAAATGTTGCACGTGAGGTATTTATTCCACTAACTGTTGGTGGAGGAATACGAAATTTAGATGATATTTACGCTTTATTAAATGTTGGTTGTGACAAAATCTCTATAAATTCAAGTGCTGTTAAAACTCCAAACTTAATAGATGATGGAGCTAAAAGATTTGGAAGTCAATGTATTGTTGTGGCAATTGATGTTAAAAAAGTATCAGATGGCTCATATCATGTTTTTGTTAAAGGTGGAAGAGAAGATACAGGACTTGATGCAATTTCTTGGGCAAAAGAGGCAGAAAGTAGAGGTGCTGGAGAGATTTTATTAACTTCTATGGATACAGATGGAGTTAAGAGTGGTTTTGATTTAGAAATTACAAAAGAGATTTCAAAAATTGTAAATATTCCAGTAATTGCAAGTGGTGGAGCTGGAAATATGAGACATTTTAAAGATGCTTTTGAAGCTGGTGCTGATGCTGCATTGGCTGCTTCAATTTTTCACTTTAAAGAGGTTGATATTATGGAGTTAAAAAAATATCTAAAAGAGAATAATGTAAATGTTAGGTTATAGATGAAAAGAGTATCAAAGCTTCTACTTCTTTTGCCTATTTTTGCTCTCTCTTATGAATTAAACTTTAATAATAGTTTTTCAAAGAGTTTAAAGCCTGATATATTATCATCAACAGTAAATATAAGTGTTACAAAAGAAAATGAGAACAGTGCAAATAAAGAGATAGAGAAATTTAATTATTTCTTAAAGAATACAAAAAATATTACATTAAAAAATACAAATTATAATTTGACACCAAAATATGAGTACATAGAGAATAAGCCATATTTCAAAGGTTTTATAGCAACTATAAATTTTGTAGTAGAATCAAAAGAATCATCTATAATAAATAGTTTTTTATCCGATTTATTGGCATTTAAAGATAGTCAAAAAAAGAGTGATATAAAAATAAATATATCTAATTTATCTTGGGATGTTAGTGAAAAATTACAAAATAAAATTATTGATAACTTAAGATTAGAATCTATACTTTGGATTGAAGATTATGCAAAAGAGATATCTAAAAAGAGCTCAAAAAAATGTGAAATAAAAAGTGTAATAATTAATGAAGATGGTAATTATAATTTTTCTAGAGTAAAAGCTGTAGCATTTTCAACAAATAGTGAAAATATGGATATCTCACCAATAAGAAGTGAACAAAATATTAAAATTAATACAAATTATATTTTGGATTGTAAATGATAGTTAGTGCAGGAAAACAAGAGAGCTTTCCTTTTACAAAAGCAATTGGAGTTGGTTTGGTTGAAAGCGCAATGAACTTAACAAAAATTTGTCTATTTAATAGACCTGAGTTTATTTTATTTATTGGAAGTGCAGGAAGTTATGGAAATCACAATATTTTCGATATTGTAGAGTCAAAAAACTCTTCAAACATAGAGTTAAGCTTTTTGCAAAATTTTGCATATACACCAATAGATAATGCAGTTAGAATTGATACAGCTTTGACAAATAGTGAAGTTATTGTAAATAGTTCAAACTATATAAGTACAAATCAAATTTTATCAAAAGATTTTTTACAATACAATGTCGAACTTGAAAATATGGAGTTTTTTTCTGTATTAAGTGTTGCAAAAGAGTTTGAAATACCAGCTTTTGGTATTTTTGTTGTTACAAACTATACAAATGAGAATGCACATAGTGATTTTATAAAAAATCATAAAGAAGCAATGGATAAATTAGTTAAATATTTAGAAGATAAAAATATAATAAAAGAGGCAAAATAGTGGCAAAATTTGATGAGTCATCAATATATGACTACACACTAGATGAATTAAAAGAGATATTAAAGCCATCATTTAGAGCAAAACAGGTTTATAATTGGCTTTATAAAAAATATGCAAACTCTTATGAAGATATGAAAAATCTTCCTAAAGAGTTGATTGAAGATTTAAAAACAAACTATCCAATTGATATTTTAAAAGTTATAAAAAAAGAGCAAAGTAGTGATGGAAGCATAAAATATCTTTTTAAATTAAGAGATAATCATACAATTGAAGCAGTTTTACTCTTGATGAAAGATAAAAAAATTGATGAAGATGGACAAATTGTAAGAAGTGAAAAATATACAGTTTGTATCTCTAGTCAAGTTGGATGTAAAGTTGGATGTAGTTTTTGTTTAACGGCACGTGGTGGATTTGTGCGAAATCTTACAGTTGGAGAGTATATAGCTCAAATTGTTCATATAAAAAGAGATAATGAAATAGCTGAAAACAAGGCTTTAAATATTGTTTATATGGGAATGGGTGAACCTCTTGATAATTTTGATAACTTTGTAAAAGCTGTTGAGATTTTCTCAGAACTTGATGGTTTAGCAATAAGTAGAAGAAGACAAACGGTTTCAACTTCAGGAATTGCAAGCAAGATTAAAAAATTAGGTGAAAAAGATTTACAAATACAACTTGCTATTTCACTTCATGCTGTTGATGATGAGTTAAGAAGTGAGCTTATTCCTATGAATAAAGCTTATAATATTGCATCTATTATTGAAGCTGTAAAAGAGTTTCCAGTTGATACAAGAAAAAAAGTTATGTTTGAATATTTGGTTATAAAAGATAAAAATGATAGTTTAGATGCTGCAAAAAAACTTGTAAAACTACTAGATGGAATTCAAGCAAAAGTAAATCTAATATATTTTAATCCATATGCTGGAACTTCATATCAAAGACCTCTTGAAACTGATATGATGAGATTTAAAGATTTTTTAAATAGCAAAGGTGTTATTTGTACAATTAGAGAGTCAAAAGGTTTAGACATAAGTGCAGCTTGTGGACAATTAAGAGAGAAAGATATTAAAAAGGATGAAAATGGCAATTCTTGAGATAGGTTTATTAATTTTTATAATAGTAGTAGTAGTTTCAAGTGGAATTGGATTTTATATACATAATAAAAAAAATGAAAAAGATGAGGAGAATTAATATGACAGTTACAAGATTTGCACCAAGTCCAACAGGATATTTACATATTGGTGGATTAAGAACAGCTTTATATAGTTATTTATGGGCAAGAAAAAATGGTGGAACTTTTAGACTTAGAATTGAAGATACAGATTTAGCAAGAAATAGTGAAGAGGCATTGGGTGCTATTATAGAAGCTTTTAATTGGGTTGGTTTATCTTATGATGGAGAGGTTGAGTATCAATCAAAAAGAACAGAGATTTATAAAGAGTATATAAACAGACTACTTGAAAATGGAAATGCTTATAAATGTTATATGAGCAAAGAAGAACTTGATAGCTTAAGAGCAAAACAAGAAGCTGCAAAACAAACTCCAAGATATGATGAGACATGGAGACCTGAAGATGGAAAAGTTTTACCACAAATTCCAGAGGGAATTGAGCCAGTTATTAGAATCAAAGCTCCAAAAACAGGAGAGATTAGATTTGTTGATGGTGTAAAAGGTGATATGAAGTTTGATGCCTCGTTTGTTGATGACTTTGTAATTGCAAGATCAAATGGAATGCCTACATATAACTTTGTTGTAACTATTGATGATATGTTAATGGAGATGACAGATGTAATTAGAGGCGATGATCATCTATCAAATACTCCAAAACAGATTGTTATTTATAATGCTTTAGGTGTAAAACATCCAAACTTTTATCATGTACCTATGATAAATAATCCAGAAGGTAAAAAGCTCTCAAAAAGAGATGGTGCTATGGATGTTATGGAGTATAAAAGACTAGGATATTTACCAGAAGCTTTATTAAACTTCTTAGTAAGACTTGGTTGGTCAAATAAAGATCAAGAGATATTTAGCATGAAAGAGATGCTAGAACTATTTGATCCAAAAAATATAAATAAATCAGCATCAGCATATAATGCTGAAAAACTTTTATGGTTAAATAGTGAGTATATAAAAACTGTTTCAAATGATAGATTAGTTGAAGAGTTGAAATTTTTTGATTTAGATTTAACTAATTATTCTAAAAAAGATGAGATTTTAAACCTTGCAAAACAAAGAGCAAACACACTATTGGAACTAAAAAAATCAATTTTAGATATTAAAGATGAGCCTACTTTATATGAAGAGGCTGGAGTTAAAAAATTTATCAAAGATGATACAAGTGAAGTTTTAAAAGAGTATTTAGAACTTTTAGAAAAAAATCTAAACTCTTTTGATAGTGTTGAAAAATTAGAAGCAATTACAAAACCTTTTATAGAAGAAAAAAGTCTTAAATTTCCACAAATTTTTCAACCAATAAGATTGGCTTTGACAGGTACTACACAAGCACCTTCTGTATATGATATAATTTTTGTTTTAGGCTTTGAAGAGGTGAAAATAAGAATTTTAAAAGCTTTGGAAAAAAATTTTAAAAACTCTTGATTTAGAAAAAATATTAAGGCATAATAACTAACTTTTTCAAAGGATTAAAAATATGAACATTTACGTAGGTAATTTATCGTACAGAATGAACGATAAAGATTTAGAAGCAACATTTGCTAAGTTTGGTGCAGTTAAAAGTGCAAAAATTATTATGGATAAAGAGACAGGAAGATCGAAAGGTTTTGCATTTGTTGAAATGGAAGATTCTGCTGCTGGTAATGCTGCTATTGAAGCATTAAATGGTAAAGAAGCAGAAGGAAGAACTCTAAGAGTTAATGAGGCAAAACCTAGAGAGGATAAGCCAAGAGATAGTAGACCAAGAAGAAGCTTCTAATCCTACTTTTTTAATGGGGCTATGCCCCATCTTTACAAAAATATGAAAATATTACTTTTAGAAGATGATTTAATCTTAAATGAAATTCTTGAAGAACACTTAATAAAACAAGAACATCAAATCACTACAACTTTTTCTTCAAATGAAGCTGTAAAAGAGCTATATTCACAAACTTTTGATTTACTTTTATTAGATGTAAATGTGCCAGATTTAAATGGTTTTGAACTATTAAAAGAGCTAAGAGATAATAATATTTTAACTCCAACAATATTTATAACATCTTTAAATATGGTCGAAGATATGCAAAAAGGGTTTGATAGTGGATGTGATGACTATATTAGAAAACCTTTTGAGCTAAAAGAGCTTGATATTAGAATAAATAATATAAAAAGGCTTTTTAATATAGATATAAAAATTATAAAAATCGATGAAAATAGTTATTTAGATTTACAAAATTTGGAGATAAATTTAAATAAAAAAAGTTTTGTAATATCAAAAAAAGAGTCTGAAATTCTTGCATATTTATTAAATAATCCAAAAAAAACTATCAGTATTGAAGAGATTATAAATAATATTTGGTCATATGAAGATAGTGTAGAAAGCTCTACAATTAGAACTTATATAAAAAATCTGCGAAAAATATTGGGAGAAGATAAAATATTAAATATAAGAGGAGTTGGATATAGATTTAACTTCTAGTGAAAAAAAAAGTTTTTTTAGCTTTTTAGCTCTTTATTTAGGATCCTCTTTTATATTAATGTTAATTGCTCTATTTTTCTATTATCAAAATGAGAAAACACTTTATTTGGATTTAGTAAAATCAAATATGCAAAATATAGTATCTAAAGTTTCAAATAAAATAATAATGTCACATATGTTAGATGTTGAATTTGATAAAAATATATATTTGAATAATCAAGATTATAAAATCTCTTTTTATGATAAAGATAAAAATTTATTATTTGGAAATTTAAACGAAAAGTTAAATTTTGAACAAAATTTTTATAATGATGAAGAGAAATTAATTATTGTTGATAGTTCAACTGTAGGACATTTAGGAATTTGGTATATAGCTTTAAAAGACAATAGCTTAAAAGAGAAAATATCAAATTTAAAATTAAATATTTTTCTTATTTTTTTAATATTTTATACAATAATTGCTATTGTTAGCTGGTCTTTAGCAAAACTATTTCTAAAACCAATAAAAAATGAGAGAGAAAGATTAAATAACTTTATAAAAGATACTACTCATGAGTTAAATACTCCAATAAGTGCAATAATTATGTCTTGTGAAGATGATAATTTAACTAAAAAACAACTAGATAGAATAAAATTTAGTGCAAAAAGAGTTAGTGAGATTTATAAAGATTTGACGTATATATTTTTAGGAAATATTGAAAAAAAAAGTTTAGATAAAATAGATTTATCAAAAGTTATTAAAGAAGAGATTATAAATTTTGAGCCAATGATTGCTAGAAAAAGATTAAAAATAAACCTTAATATAGAAGAGTTCTTTTATGAGATAAATAAAGATGATTTTATAAGACTTTTTAATAATCTATTCTCAAATGCTATAAAATATAATAAAACTGATGGAAATATAGATATTATCCTGCAAAATAGCGAGTTAATAATAAAAGATAGTGGTATTGGAATATCAAAAGATAAAATAAAAGATATTTTCAACAGATATTATAGAGCAACAAATCAAAGTGGAGGCTTTGGTTTAGGACTTAATATTGTAAATATGATTTGCAAAACTTACAATATCAAAATAGATGTTCAATCTTCTGAAAATATAGGCTCAACTTTTACTTTAAAACTCTAAAAATATAAATCTACACACAAACTACACAAAGCTTTTGGTAAATTTTCATAAATCAAAATAAAGGATTAATGAAAATGAAAAAAGTATTAAAAGCTTTTGTAGTTATGTTTCTAATGGCTACGGTGTTAAATGCAAACTCACTAAAAGAGAGTTTAAATGTTGATGGATACAATCTTGAACTTACAAGCAAAAGAGATTTAAGTGCCGGAAGTAATGAGTTTTTTGTAAAAATTACAAAAGATGGAAAAGAAGTAAATGATGCAAAAATAAAAGCTAAGTTTTTTATGCCAGAGATGCCAGGAATGCCATATATGGAGCATGAAGGTGAAGGAAAATTTGAAAATGGCATTTATAGTTTTATAATTAATTTCTGTATGGATGGAACTTGGCAATATAATATCAGATTTAAAACAGCTGATGATAAAGTTCACTCTGTAAAAAGTAGTCTGAGCTTCTAAAATGAAAAAAGTAGTTTTTACTTCACTAATTCTCACAATTTATTCATTTGGAGCTTCTATTGAAGATATAGTACAAAAGAGTTTACAAAATAATTTTGATATTAAAAGTCTTGAAAACTCTATTGAAATTGCTAATTTCCAAATAAAACAGGCTAAAAATTGGGAAAATCCAATGATAAGCTTTAAAGTAAATGATATTATGCTGAATAAAAACTATTTAAATAAGCAAAAAGAGTATGGAATTGAGTTATCTCAAGCCATACCTATTGGTAAAAGACTTGAACTTGAAGAGAGTATTGCAAAAAAAGATAAATTATTGAAAGAACAAACTCTACAGGATATAAAACTAGAATTTGAATCAAAAATTTATCTATATTCATACACTATTTTAATTTTAGAAAATAGATTAAAACTACTAAATGAATATCAAAAAAATTTAAATCGGCTAGAAGAGCTTTATACAAAACTATATTCATACGATAAAGTATCTTTAAATGAGATATTAAATACACAAATTTCAAAATATGATTTACAAATGAAAATAAATGAACTTCAAATAACAAAAGATAATTTATATCTAAGTTTAGAGCAAATAAGTTATGAGAAGATTGATAAAATTGATGATAGCTTAGTATTAAAAGATATAAACAGACAACAAATTGAAGAACTATTAATATTTCATCCAAAGATACAAACACTTCAAACAACAAGCCAAAAGTATAAAGATACTGCACAACTTGAAGATGCAAAGAAGTTTTCAAGTATAACTTTAGCTTTAGAATATATGCAAAATAAAGAGCAAGATTATGCAAATATTACAATGTCAATGCCTCTACCAATTTATAATACAGAAAATATTAATAAATTAAAAGCAAATTTAAATACAAATGAAACTAATAATAAACTAGATAGTCAAATTCATAATCTAAGATTACAAACAAAAATATATTTAAATAATTTAGAGCAATATAAAACAAATTATAAAATCCTTCAAGAAAAAATTGTACCTATAAAACAAAAAATACAAAAAGTTTTAGAAGAGTTTGTAGGCTTTGATAAAGAGAGTTTAAAAGAGAATCTAAATAGTTTAAATGAATTGATTGATTATGAGATGAAAGCAAGTGAACAACTTGAAAAATATTTCGAGAACTACAGTGAACTTATATATTACTCAAATAAAGGTGTAAAATGAAAAAAATATTCTTATCGCTAATACTTATAGCTATAACTCTAAATTCCAATCCAATAGATGCTAAACAACTATTTAATATTGAAAAAGTAAAAGTAAAAAAAGAGAGTTTTAAAGAATCAAAAGAGTTTTATGGAATTACAAAACTAAATGAGAGTAAAACGATAGATATTGTTAGCAGGTTTGATGGATATATTACACATTTAAATGCAAATAAAAATTATATGAATATTAAAAAAGGTGAAAGTTTATATACTATTTACTCAAGTGATATTGCATCAATAAAAGCTGAAATTGAAATAGCAAAAGATTTAAATAAAAATTTATATGATAAAGCAAATAGTAAATTAGAAAATTTTGATATAAAAAATGCCAAGTTTGTAAACAATGAAGTAGTTATAAGTTCAGAAATTTCGGGAATAATCACACAAAAAAATGTAAATAATAAATCTTATGTAGAAAAAGGAAAAACTCTTTTTCAAATTTCATCACTTGAAGATATTTGGTTTATAGCTTCTATATATCAAGAGGATTTGAGTTTTATAAAAGCAAATATGAATTCTGTAATTAAACTTGATGGAGTAGAAGATCCAATAGTAGCAAAAGTTGATTTTATATACCCAGTTTTTAATGAAGAGAAAAAAACAGTAGATATTAGATTTGTTATAGAAAATTCACAAAATAAAATTTTGCCTTCAATGTTTGGGAAAGTAAAAATAGAAAAAGAGAGTAAAGAGATTTTAGTTTTACCAAAAAGTGCAGTTATTAAAAAATCAGACTCTTATTATGTTTTTATTCCAAAAGAAAATGGAGAGTTTACACCTAAAAAAATAGAGGCAAAAAGAGTAAGTGGTGATAAATATGAAATTTTAAGTGGTTTAACTCTTGATGAGGAAGTTATAAATAATGCCCTATTCTTATACGATGCTGATGCTATGACAAATAGACTTTATGATGAAACTTCTGATGAGGAGTGGTAAAAATGGTTGAAAAAATAATAGACTTAAGTGTAAAAAACCGTTTTATTGTAATTTTTATTACTCTACTATTAGCTTTTGGCTCAATATATGCTATAAAAAATACAAGTTTAGACGCTATTCCTGATTTATCTGCAAATCAAGTAATCATTGAAGTTGAATGGAGCAATCAAAGTGCAAAGACAATAGAGGAGCAAATCTCTTATCCACTAATTTCAAATCTTATGAGTCTTCCTAAAATAGAGACAATAAGAGCTATGAGCAGTTTTTCAACTTCTATGATATATGTAATTTTTAAAGATGGAGTTGATTTATACGATGCTAGAAGTAGAATTTTAGAACAACTATCAACTTTGCAAGGAACATTTCCTGCTCTTGCAAAAGTAAAATTAGGTCCTGATGCTTCAGGTGTTGGTTGGGCTTATGAATATGCACTAAAATCAAAAAATAGAAGCCTTGATGAGCTTAGAACTTTACAAGACTATTTTTATAAATTTGCACTTTTAGGAGTTGATGGAGTTAGTGAAGTAGCATCAGTTGGAGGATATGTTCGAAACTATGAAATTACTCTAAATCAAGATAGATTAATTCAATATGATTTAGACATAGAAGAGATTAAAGATGCAATTGTTAAAAATAACAATGATAGTGGAGCAAGAGTAATACTTGAAAATGGTTATGAACAAATCATTAGCGCAAGAGCATATTTAAAATCAAAAAAAGATATTGAAAACATAACTATAAAGACTCAAAATAATATCCCTTTGAAAATAAAAGATATAGCAGAAATTAATCTTACATCAAATGATAGAAGAGGAGTTGCTGAGTTAAATGGTGAAGGTGAAGTTGTTGGAGGAATTGTAGTAACTAGATATGGTGTTGATGTTCATAGTGTAATTAAAAATGTAAAAGCTAAATTAAATTCGCTTAATGTTGATGATGTTGAAATAGTTGAGGTTTATGATAGAACCTCTTTAATTGATGCTGCAATCGATACTTTAAAAAGAACTTTGATTGAAGAGTCTATTATTGTTATGTTAATAGTTGCAATATTCTTGTTTCATTTTAGAAGTGCTTTAATTATAATTATTACCCTTCCTTTAACTGTAATGATTAGTTTTTTACTCATGAAGATCTTTAATATTGGCTCAAATATTATGAGTTTAGGTGGAATTGCAATTGCAATTGGAGCAATGGTTGATGCAACAATAGTAATGGTTGAAAACGCTCATAAACATCTTCAAGGAAAAGAAAATATAACAAAAGAGGAGAGGATAGAGATAATATTATCTTCTGCAAAACAAGTTGGACGACCTATTTTCTTTGCCCTACTTTTGGTTGTAGTATCATTTTTACCTATATTTGCACTAAGTGGACAAGAAGGAAAACTATTTTCACCACTTGCATTTACAAAAACATTTGCAATGCTTTGTGGGGCAATACTTTCAATTACCCTAGTTCCTATTTTGATGATATATTTTATAAAAGGTAAAATCATTCAAGAGGATAAAAATATCTTAAATAGTTTTTTTATAAAAATTTATTCACCAATATTAAGATTGAGTTTAAAATTAAAATACTTGGTGGTTACTATATTTTTTATAATTATAATTTCTGCCTTATATACATATTCAAAACAAAAATGGGAATTTATGCCCACACTAAATGAAGCAACATTTATGTATATGCCTGTAACTCCTTATGGAATTGGAGCTGATTTAGCAAAGCAGTTGGCACAAAAAACTAATATGGTTATAAAATCTTTTCCAGAAGTGCAAAATACCTTTGCAAAAGCTGGACGAGCAGCAACAGCAACTGATCCAGCACCACTTGCAATGATTGAAACAATTATTACTTTTAAACCACAATCACAGTGGAGAGAAGGAATGACTTATAAAAAATTAATTGATGAGATGGATAAAAAACTTCAAATTCCAGGACTTATAAATACTTGGACATATCCAATTAAAGGTAGAATTGATATGTTACTTACAGGAATTAGAACACCTTTGGGAATAAAACTTTATGGTAAAGATTTAGAAGTTTTACAAGAAGAGAGCTCAAAAATAGAGAACATATTAAAAAAATATGAAGGCTCTATGAGTGTTAGCGCAGATAAGATAAATCAAGGATATTATTTAAATATAAAAATAGATGATGAAGCAATAAGTAGATATAACATAAGCAAAAACACTATTTTAGAAACTTTAAGTATAGGAGTTGGAGCTGTTCAATTAACTCTCTTTTTAGATAATTTAGAGAGATATCCAATAAGCTTAAGGTATGAATCAAATCAGAGAGAAGATATAAAAGCATTAGAAAATCTCCAAATAAAAACTAATTTAGGATTTAAACCACTTAAAACATTTGCCACTTTGTCTTATGAAGAGAGTCCTTCAATAATTCAATCAGAAAAAGCACTTAAAGTTGCTTATGTTTATATTAGTCCAAAAAGTGATTTTTCTATACAACAATATAAAGATGATGCAAATAAACTTTTAAAAGATTTAAAACTTCCAGATGGTTACTATTTTGAGTGGTCAGGACAAAGTGAGTTTTTACAACAAGCAATGTCAAAATTAAGTTTTATTATTCCAATAGTTTTAATGTTTATATTCATTTTAATTTATATGGCACTAAAAAATTTAAAATATACATTGATAATATTTTGTACACTTCCTTTTGCTTTAAGTGGTGGAGTATTTTATATAGAATATTTAGGATTTAATATCTCTATTGCTGTTATTGTTGGATTTATGGCACTTTTAGGAGTTGCTGCTGAAACTTCTATAGTTATGATGTTATATTTGGATGAAGCATATAAAAATATTAAAGAAAAAACAGATATTGCACTAAAAAATGCAATATATCATGGAGCTGTTTTAAGACTTCGACCAAAGCTGATGACACTTTTTGCAATACTTGGAGGACTTATTCCTGTTATGTATATAAACTCTATTGGAAGTGAAGTTATGCAAAGAGTTGCAGCTCCTATGATTGGTGGAATAATTAGTTCAGCTTTTTTAACACTTTTTGTTATTCCATCAATTTTTTATATTGTAATGAGAAATAGATAATATGATTAATCTAATATTAACTATAAATATATAAGATTTAATTTATTTAAATATAAGGAGCAAAAATGAATTTATTAACAAAAATAACAGGTAGTTTAGTATTAGCAACTGCTTTATTGGGAGCTGCAGAGTATAAAGTAGATAATGCACACTCAAATGTAGGATTTACAGTAAAACATATGATGATTACAAATGTTCATGGTAATTTCAAAACTTATGATGCAATAATGGATTTTGATGAGAAAAATAGAACTTTTAAAAATTTGAAAGCTACTATTGATACAACATCAATTTATACTGGGATTGAAAAAAGAGATGATCATTTAAGAAGTGATGATTTCTTTGCTAGTGATAAATTTCCTAAAATGACATTTGAGATGACATCATATAAAGCAGATGGTGATGATGGAAAAATGACTGGAAATCTAACTATTAGAGGAGTTACAAAGAAAGTAACTTTAGAGGTTGAAGATATAGCTATTTTAGGAGATAAAATTGGTTTTTCTATGGAAGGAAAAATAAATAGAACTGATTTTGGTCTAAAATGGAACAAGGCTATTGAACTTGGTGGTGTTGCAGTTGCTGAAGAGGTAAAAATTAAAGTTGATGTAGAGGCTCAAAGAAAGTAGCTTTTGTAAGAGTTAAGATTTTTAATCTTAACTCTTTAATATCAATCCTCTATTCTTATCATAGCTGGTTTTGTTAAAACCACCTTTGAGTGTTCAAGTTCATCAATAGCTTTTTTAATATCTTTTTCTACACAAGTGTGAGTTGTTAGAAGTAGATTTGCTTTTTCACGCTTAAGAGATTTTTGCATCATATTCTCTATTGATATATCATTATCACCAAATATTTTTGCAACTTTTGCCAAAGTTCCACTTTTATCAGCTACTTCAAGTCTTAGGTAATATTTTGTTTTAATATCATCTTTTGCCATTAAAGTTGGTTGAGTTCCTACTTGTTTTTCAAAACCAAGCATTGGTGAGCCTTTCCCTCGTCTAGCAATATCAATTATATTTGCAATAACAGCACTAGCAGTTGCATCACCACCAGCTCCTGCTCCATAATACATAGTCTCCCCTACTTTATCTCCAACAACAGAAACACCATTCATAACACCATCAACTTTTGCAATCATTTTATCAAGAGGAACTAAAACAGGATGAACTCTTAACTCTATTTCATTTCCTACTTTTTTTGCAATTCCAAGCAGTTTTATATTGTATTCAAACTCTTTTGCAAACTCTATATCAATTTTAGAGATGTTTTGAATACCTTCAATTAAAATCTCCTCAGGTTTTACATCAATTCCATAAGCAATTGAACCCAAAATTAAAAGTTTATGAGCTGTATCAAATCCACCTACATCAAAAGTAGGATCTGCTTCTGCATAACCTAAATCTTGAGCCTCTTTTAAAATTTGGTCATAACTAGCACCCTCATTTATCATTTTTGTAAGCATAAAGTTACAAGTTCCATTCATAATTCCTTGAATAGATTTGATATTATTTGCACTTAAACCATCTCTTAAAGCATTTATTATTGGAATTCCACCAGCAACTGCTGCTTCAAACTCAAATGGCGTATCACTTGCAAGCTCTTGTAACTCATATCTATGATAAGCAAGAAGTGCTTTATTTGCTGTAACTACCGCTTTACCATTTTCTAAAGCTCTTTTTACAATCTCATAAGGTTTTTCAATTCCACCCATAAGCTCAACTACAATATCAATGCTATCATCTTCTAAAACTTCATTTATATCTGTAGTCAATTTAATACTAACATCTCTTTTTTTATCTAAATTTGAAACTACTCCAATGTGTGGAACAATCTCAACTCCAGCTCGTGCTGTTATAATATTTTTATTATCTATTAAAATATTTGCAACACTTGTTCCAACTGTTCCAACACCAATAATTCCAACTTTAAGCATTTACCTATCCTTTTGACTAGTTCCTATTTAAAAGGAACCTAATATTCTAATAATTTTTTACTCTAATGTTTTTAAATATCTTTTTATATTTTTTGCAGCTTGTCTAATTCTTTTTTCATTCTCAATCAAAGCAATTCTTACATATTTATCACCATAGTGACCAAATCCAATTCCAGGGCTAACTGCAACTTGAGCCTCTCTTAGAAGTTGTTTAGAGAACTCTAAGCTTCCTAAATGTTGTGCTTTTTCAGGAATTTTCGCCCAAATAAACATAGAAGCATTTGGTTTATCCATAACCCAACCAGCTTCAGCAAATGCTTGAAGCATAACATCTCTTCTTTTTTCATATTTAGAAACAATCTCATCAACACAATCTTGTGGACCATCAAGAGCAACAGTTGCTGCAATTTGAATTGGAGCAAACATTCCATAATCAAGCCATGATTTTATTCTTTTTAAAGCACCAACAAGTTTTTCATTTCCAACAACAAAACCAACTCTCCATCCTGCCATATTGTATGATTTACTTAAAGTAAAGCACTCAACAGCAACATCTAAAGCACCCTTGGCTTGGAAAATTGAAGGAGTTTTATATCCATCAAATGTAATATCAGCGTATGCAATATCAGAGATTATATAAAATCTCTCTTTTTTAGCCATAGCTACAAGTTTTGTATAAAACTCAGGAGTTACAGTTGCACAAGATGGATTGTGTGGGAAATTTACAACTACATATTTTACTTTTGGAATTGACTCATCAATTGTTTTTTGAAGATTTTTAAAAAACAACTCTTCATCTACTTTAAACTCATTATCAAATACTAACTCAAATTTATGAATAGCTGCACCATTTAGCATAAAAGCATAAGAGTGAATTGGATAAGTAGGATCTGGAACAACAGCAACATCTCCAACATTTACAATAGCTTGAACTAAATGAACATAACCCTCTTTTGAACCCATTGTTGCACAAGCGTGTTTATCTGGGTCTAAGAAATCTACATTATATTTTCTTTTGTACCAGTTACAAATAGCAAGTCTTAATTTATATATTCCAATACTAGCACTATATCCATAGTTTTTTGGCTTACTAGCTGCATCTTTTAATTTATCAACAATATGTTTTGGAGTCTCTCCATCTGGATTTCCCATAGAAAAATCTATTACATCAACACCAGCACGTCTAGCTTCCATTTTAATAGCATTAACTTCTGCAAATACATAGTTTGGAAGTCTTTTCATTCTTTCAAATTCAATTTCGTCAAACATCTTATTACTCCTTAGTAATATTAAGCCCATTTCTTATATTTGTTAGGGCATAAAAATCATCAATTTTTACAAACCTAGCTTCACTAGGAACATTTAATCTTAAATTAGAATATCTTTTCTCTTTTTCAAAAACTCTTAAAATATTTAATTCATCATCATAGAAAACAACATTTGGATGCCAAATTGTTCTGTTGTTTGTCTCTATAGATAAAATCTCTGAGTTTGAAAGCTCAATCATATATGGCTTTGTTGGCTTTCTTAATGATAAAGAGCTATTATTTACTAAATCTTCAACCTTATATAGTGTTGAGTTACTTGAATCTATAAAATAACTCCACTTATCCTCAGCCTCTCTTCTTATTTTTAAAACTCTACAATTTGCATTTTGAAGCTCTAAAGATAATCTAAGAGGATTAATGGCGGCTGCGGTTTTTAACTTTATACTCCAAAAAAGTTGTTCACCATTTGTTGCTTGATTTTTTGTTATAAAATGTTGATTTCCAATAGCTTTTAAGATATCAGTTATATTTTTAAACGATTTTTTTGGACTTGAGCTAAATGTAAAAGTTACTTCAATATCTTTAATCTCATCATAATTTAGTTTTAAAAGTCCATTTTTATCTAACTCTTCACTAATTTTTATATAATCAATATTTCCATCTTTATAAAAGTTGCTTTGATCTTTGAATATATGATTAATTAGGTTTAGATGAGTATTATAATCTTCACTATCTATCATATTATAAATAGCTTGGTTTACATCTGCTTTTAAACTTAGTGCTAGAATAATCGTAAATAGTATTTTTTTCATAATAAATCTTCCTATCTTTTTAGGTTATAAATTAAAATAGCAGCAGCTGAACTTACATTTAGTGAGTCAAACTCATGCTCCATTTTTATTGAAACTTTAAGGTCTAATTTTTTTGCAACTTTTGGGCTTATTCCTTCACCCTCATTTCCTAAAAAAAGTGCAACTTTATCTGTTTGCTCTATTTTTCCATATTTTTTTAGATCAACTCCATCCATTGTTGCACCAATTAGTGTAAATCCAGCATCTATTAATTCACTTGCTAAATCAACACTTCTTGGATGAATACAAAATGGTAAATCAAGAAGTGCTCCAGCGCTTGTTCTTATTGTTCCAGAGTTATTTACTGTTTTTATATTTGAAGCAATCATTCCATCAACTCCTAAAGAGTAAGCAGTTCTTGCAATTGCTCCAATATTTCCAACATCAGTTAGACCATCTAAAACAACTATAAAATTCATATTTTTTATATCTTTTAGAGGTGTATAAACATAATCACTAAGTTTTAAAATAAGCCCTTGATGATTTCCACCTTTTGCCAAAGCTTGAGCTTTTTGATTATCAACTCTATGAATTTTTTTATTTAGTTTTGCAAATCTTGAAAAAAGTTTACTATCAATCTCTTTTGATAAAAAAATCTCTTCTATTAAATCTTGATGTTTTTCTAGTACATATAAAACTATCTGTTTTCCGTAAATTATCATTTTGTCTCGTTTAAATTAATTTTGGATTTTATCCAATATTTCTTGATAAACCTCTTTTACACTTGCTCCTGTAAGCTTTGCAATTAGCTTTGCTTTTATTTTTGGAGCAATTTCAAGTGGAAGAATATCATCTAAGTCTAAATTAAAACCAACTTTCTCTTTGGCTTCAATTACAACAACCCATTCACCTTTTATCTCACAGTTTTTTAGCTCTTCATATAGCTTTTTAGCACTATTTTTATAGCTTTTTTCATAAAACTTACTAATCTCTTTTACTAAAAATATTGTTCTATCTGGATCTTTTGTATTTAACTCTTCAAGTAGTTTTAAAAGTCTATGTGGAGATTCATACAAAATTGATACTCTAGGACTTCTTAAAACCTCTTCTAGTTTTGATGCCCTACTTGCACCTTTGTGATCTAAAAAACCAAAAAATGTAAACTCACTACTTGAAAATCCGCTCATAGCAAAGGCTGTTAAAAGTGCATTTGCTCCAGCAATTACTTCATAAGAAACACCATTTTTTATACACCACTCAACCAAAGTTGAACCAGGATCACTAATACAAGGCATTCCAGCATCACTACAATAAACAACATTTTTAGAAAAAGTATCTTTTGAAATAGTTTTTAAAACATCAGCTTCATTGTGAGAGTGAAAAGATTTGAACTCTTTATTTGAAAAATCTAAGTTATATTTTTCACTTAGAAGATTTAGAAGTTTTTTTGTGACTCTTGTATCTTCACAAAAAATTAGTTCCGCTTCCAATAGTGCATCAAGAGATCTTTTTGAAATATCATCAAGATTTCCTATTGGTGTTGGAACTAAGCGCAACATAATATAGAACTATTTTGCCATATTATATTTAGCTTTGAATTTCTCAACTCTTCCAGCAGCATCAACAAGTTTTTGCTCTCCTGTGAAGAATGGGTGACAAGAAGAACAAATATCAACTCTTAGAGTTTCAGTATTTGATTTTGTCTCAAAGCTATTTCCGCATGCACAAGAAACTTGACATACTTTGTAATCTGGATGAATATCTTTTTTCATTCCATTTTCCTTTTTAAAATTAAGCGTTTGGAAAAAGATCAAGTCCTTGCAAGTCCTTTACCAAACTTTTGAACTTGCGATTATATCTTAAAATACTTAATAATCTCTGAATTTAAGCTAGAAATTATGTTTGAAACTCTATTTTCAAATTGACCTTTATTAAAAGTGTTTTGTCGTTTTGCAAGTTTTAAGGTATTTTGAATAATTTTATCTTCTAAGCCTTTTTTATCTATTTTGCCATCAAGATATTGTAAAGTTTCAACAATTCCAATACTAGACATACAATTTGGTAATCTTGTATATTTTTTCTCTAAATATATAATCTCATCAATTAAGCCAGCTTCTATCATAGCTTTTGTTCTCAATGCAACTCTACTTGCAAGGTCTTCTTTTTCCCATAAAATCTCAAATATTTTTAAATCTGCACTTAGTGCAACTTTTGGATTCTCTTTGAAGTATTGACTTGGGATTAAACCACTTTGTTTATAAATAGAGTAGGCTTTTTGAACTCTATATCTATCATTTGGATCAATTTTTTGCATATACTCTTTATCTAAACTATAAAGCAAATTATAAGTATCATTTAAACTCATATCTAACTCTACATTTGAGTTAAAACCAAGGCTTAAACCATCTGTTAAAGCTTTTAAGTAAAAACCAGTTCCACCAACAATTATTAGATTTTTTAAGTTCTCTTGTGCAAATTTTTTTGCATTTTGATACAAATTTAAAAACTCAACAACATCAAACTTCTCATTTGGAAAAACTTCATCTATCCCAAAATGAACTATATCACCTCTCTCTTTTTTTGTTGGTTTTGCACTTGCAATATCTATCTCTTTATAAACACAAAGAGAGTCAAGCGAGAGTATTATAGAGTTTGTTTTGTCTGCAAGTTCAAGTGATAGAGCTGTTTTACCAGATGCTGTTGTTCCAATAATTGCAACTTCTTTCATTTTTCAATCAACTTTTTTATAAGATTCAAGCTCAAGTTTAAGGCTATTTATCTCTTTCTCTTTTTCAACTAAAATTTTTATTAGTTCAGAGTTTGTCTTTTTGTTTGTAGCATTTTGTTCATTTTCAATTTTTGTTGCACAAGATGTGAAAAAAAGTATAAAAAGAGTTAAAGTAAGATATTTTTTCATAAATTTGCCTTTTTTGCTTGGATTATAACGAAAAAGCATTAATTTAATCATTATTAGATAATATTTTGCCCATGGAAAAATTAATAAAAAAAATAAAAGATTTTAGTGAACTTGTAGTGTTTCAGCACTCTGTTTTTGCTTTGCCATTTATATTTATAGCGATGGTTGTATCATCTTCACAGATAAATCAGACACCTTGGTTTGGGGTTAAACTTTTGGTTTTGGGAACTTTGTGTGCAATATTTGCTAGAAACTTTGCAATGGGATTTAATAGATACATGGATAGAGATATCGATGGTTTAAATCCAAGAACTTCAAATCGTCCAAATGTAGATGGAAGAATTAGTGCAAACTCAATGTTGGCATTTGTTGTTTTTAATGCAATAGCATTTATTGTTGTAGCATATTTTGTAAATAGTTTGGCACTTATTTTATCTGTTCCAATTTTAGTAATTATTGGTTCATACTCATACTTTAAAAGATTTTCATATTTAGCACATATAATTTTGGGAATATCTTTGGCTCTTGCACCAATTGCTGGAGTTGTTGCTGTTAGTGAATCTATTCCTTTTTGGGTAATACTTTTAAGTATTGGAGTTATGTTTTGGGTTGCTGGGTTTGATTTGCTGTACTCACTACAAGATATTGATGTGGATAAAAAACTAGGACTTCACTCTATTCCTTCAAAATTTGGTGCAAAAAAGACAATGCTATTTTCAAAAATTTTTCACTTTTTCACAGTTGTTTTTTGGCTTTTGTTTGTGATTTATTCATCTGGTTCATATTTTGCATATTTCGCAGTTGTTATAAGTGCTTTGATGCTTAGTTATGAACACTATTTAGTAAATAAAGATTTTAGAAAAATAGATAGAGCATTTTTTACTGTAAATGGATACTTGGGGATTGTATTCTTCTTTTTAATCGTTTTAGATAATATCTTCTTCTAAAAATTTTAAGCAAAATTAGGATAAACTTCAATCCTAATTTTTAAGTGCGTCTGTAGTTCAACTGGATAGAATACTCGGTTTCGACCCGAGGGGTTGTGGGTTCGACTCCTACCAGGCGTACCACTTTCTAATTTAAAAAATTCATCTACTCCTTTTTAATCATCTTTAACTCTATTTAGCTAAAATAAAAGCAATAATTACTTAATAGGGACTTTTTATATATATGGCAAAAGAAAAATCAGTTAAAAATCAAAAATCTATGGAAGAGACTCTTTGGGAGAGTGCAAACAAACTAAGAGGAAGTGTAGAATCAAGCGAGTATAAACATATTGTTTTAGGTCTTATATTCTTAAAGTTTGTTAGTGACACTTACGAAGAACGAAGAGAAAAACTACTCTCAGAGGGTAAAGAAGCATTTATTGATATGGTAGAGTTTTATACTATGGAAAATGTATTTTATCTTCCTGAAATTTCAAGATGGTCATATATAAAACAAAATGCAAAACAAGATGATATAGCTCTTAAAATCGATACAGCTCTTGCAACCATAGAAAAAAACAATCCTAGCCTAAAAGGTGCACTACCTGATAACTACTTCTCAAGGCTTGGTCTTGATGTGAGTAAACTTTCAAGCTTAATAGATACTATCAACAATATCAACACAATAGAAGACAAGGGTCATGATGTAGTAGGGCGTGTGTATGAATACTTCTTAGGTGAATTTGCACTTGCTGAGGGTAAACTTGGAGGTCAGTTTTATACTCCAAAATCAATAGTAAATTTACTTGCAAATATGATAGAACCATACAAAGGAAAAATCTACGACCCTGCTTGTGGAAGTGGTGGGATGTTTATTCAATCTTTGAAGTTTATAGAAGCTCACAAAGGAAATAAAAAAGATATCTCTATCTATGGGCAAGAGTTTACAGCAACTACATATAAACTAGCAAAGATGAACTTAGCAATAAGAGGAATATCTGCAAATTTAGGAGCTGTTCCAGCTGATACATTTTTCAAAGACCAACACCCTGATTTAAAAGCTGATTATATTATGGCAAATCCACCTTTTAATCAAAAAGAGTGGAGAGGTGTAAATGAGCTACTAGATGACCCAAGATGGGCTGGATATAGTGTACCATCAACATCAAATGCCAACTATGCTTGGATTCTTCATATGCTCTCAAAACTATCTGAAAATGGAATAGCTGGGTTTGTACTAGCAAAAGGAAGTTTGACAAGTAACTCAAGCAACGAGGGAGAGATAAGAAAAAAACTAATAGAGAATAATCTAGTTGATTGTATAGTAAATCTTCCTGCAAAACTATTTTTTAATACTCAAATTCCTGCTTGTCTATGGTTTATCAAAAAAAATAGAGCTAGAAATGATATTTTATTTATAGATGCAAGAAATTTAGGGCATTTGATAAATAGAAGAAACAAAGATTTTAGCCCTGAAGATATAGAGAAAGTAGCTTCAACTTATCACAACTGGAAAGTAAAAGAAAACTATGAAGATATAAAAGGGTTTTGTAAAAGTGCCTCTTTGGAAGAGGTGCGAGAACTAAACTATGTATTAACACCTGGGCGATATGTGGGACTTGAAGATAGTGAAGATGAGTTTGATTTTAAAGAGAGATTTGAAAACCTACAAAATGAACTTATAAATCAAATGAAAGAGGAACAAAGCCTAAATGATAGAATCTTGGCAAATCTATCAAAAATAAGTTTGGGGGCAGTTGATGAGCGATAAACAACTTCAAAATTCTTTTACTACTGAATATAAACAGTGGTTAAATGAGATAAAACAAAAGTTTCAAAGCTCTCAAATAAAAGCATCAATACAAGTAAATAGTACATTGTTAGAGTTTTATTGGAATCTTGGAAATGAGATTGTAGAAAAACAAAAAAACAGTACTTGGGGAAGTGGATTTTTACAGCAACTTAGTATTGATTTAAGTGCAGAGTTTCCTGATGTAAAAGGCTTTTCTTATACAAATATAAAAAACATTAGGCAATGGTTTTTATTTTGGCAACAAGCTGTGGGCGAATTGGAAAGTACAAAAAGCCAACAACTTGTTGGCGAAAGTAGCATAGAAAATACAAAACAAGTTGTTTCACAAATTTTACAAATACCTTGGGGACACAATGTTGCTATTATCCAAAAATGCAAAAATATGCAAGAAGCTCTATATTATGTACAAAATACCATAAAAAATGGTATTAGCAGAAGTGTACTTATACACCAAATAGAAACAAATCTTTACGCAAGAGATGGCAAAGCCATCACAAATTTTGAAGCTACTCTTCCACCTCTTCAATCAGATTTGGCAAAAGAGATTACAAAAGACCCTTATAATTTTGATTTTTTATCTCTTACAAAAGGGTATCAAGAAAAAGAGCTAGAAAATGCCCTCACTGAAAATATCACTAAGTTTTTACTAGAACTTGGAAGTGGATTTGCCTTTGTTGGTAGACAATATAAGCTAATTGTTGGTGGTGATGAGTTTAGGATAGATTTGCTTTTCTATCATATCAAGCTCAAATGTTATGTGGTAGTAGAACTAAAAGCTACAGAGTTCAAACCAGAGTTTGCAGGAAAGCTAAGCTTTTATACATCGGCAGTTGATGGAGAGATAAAAGATATAAATGATAATCCAACTATAGGAATACTTATATGCAAATCAAAAAATGATTTGGTTGTAGAGTATGCACTCAAAGATATAAATAAACCTTTAGGGATAAGCCAATACGAACTTACAGAAATCTTACCAAAGGAGTATAAGTCATCGTTGCCAAGTATAGAAGAGATAGAAGCACAGTTTCAAAATGAAGATTTGAAGGTGGTGGGTGATGAGTAGTTGGAAAGAGTGTAAGTTGGGGGATATTGCAGAAATTTTAAATCATGTTAGAGTTCCTCTAAGTGCTATGGAACGAGCAAAAATGCAAGGTAAATTTCCTTATTATGGAGCCTCTGGAATTATTGATTATGTAGATGATTACTTATTTGATGGCGAATATGTTTTAATATCTGAAGATGGCGAAAATTTAAAAAGTAGAAAAACACCCATTGCATTTAAAGCAAGTGGCAAATTTTGGGTTAATAATCATGCACATATTGTTCAAGGTAAAAAGCCATTTTTAAATGATTTGATAGTTTATTATTTTAAAAATTTAGATTTAAATGAATACATTACAGGGGCGGTTCAACCTAAATTAAACAAGGCAAATTTATTAGAAATACCATTTTATCTACCAAAATCAGAAGAAGAACAAAAAGCAATAGCAGAAGTATTGAGTAGCCTTGATGATAAGATAGACCTTCTTCATCGTCAAAACCAAACCCTAGAATCCCTCGCCCAAACTCTTTTTAGACAATGGTTTATCGAAGAAGCAAAAGAGGAGTGGGAAGAAAAACCACTTAGTTTTTTTGGGGATATAATTTGCGGTAAAACACCATCAAAAAGCAATCCACAATACTTTGATGGTAATATACCATTTATTAAAATTCCTGATATGCACGGAAATACTTTTATTTTTAGAACAACAGATACATTATCTGATCTAGGAAAAGAATCTCAAAAAAATAAAACTTTGCCGCCAAAGTCAATTTGTGTTAGTTGCATCGCGACTGTTGGACTTGTATCTATGAATATTATAGAAAGCCAAACAAATCAACAAATAAACTCAATAGTTCCAAATAAAGATATTTATAGATATTTTTTATATCTTTTTATGAAATCATCTTATGAACTTTTACATGCTATGGCAAGTGGTGGAACAGCAACTTTAAACCTAAATACTGGAGATTTTTCAAAAATGGAAATTTTAAAACCAGATGATGATACTTTGAAAAATTTTCATGAAATTTTAAAACCAATATTTGACAAAATTTTTATTAATTCAAAACAAATCCAAACACTTGAAAACTTACGAGATACACTCTTGCCAAATCTTTTGAGTGGGGAAATAAAGATAAAGGATTAAATATATGAGTAATATTATAGAGGATTATAGACTAATTGATAGAATACAAGATAGTAATATTAATTTCCTATTTGGTTCTGGAATGTCAGCAGGTTATCTTGAAATACTGGGAAATATTGAGAATCTTTTGACAGAATTAGATAAAGAAGTTTTTACAGAACAAAAACAAAAAGATTTAATAAGAGCATCAATACTAAATAAATATTTTGAGGGCGTTATAGGGAAAAATTTAAATATTTTAGATGAAACTTCAACAGACTCAAAATTGATTTTAACACTAAATAGTTATAAAACTTTTTTCAGAACAATAAATCAATTAATCTTACTTAGACGAAATAAGCTTCTAAGTAAGCAAGTAAATATTTTTACTACCAACATCGATATATTTCTTGAAAGAGCTATTGAGCAGGTTGGATTAGAAAGCAATGATGGTTTTGGAAAAGGTTTTAAACCTAAATATGATTTAAGTAATTTCAAAAAATCTATATTTCAAAAAAGTCTTCATTTTGATAATAGTTCAGAAATCCCGGTATTTAATATCTTGAAAATTCATGGTTCATTAACATGGGAAAGAGAAAATGAGCACATTTATTTTGATAATTCACTCGAACAAATTAAAAAGGTTCAAACAACTAGAAGAAATTCATTATTAAATGTTGATATATCAAAAGACACTGTTGCCACTTTAAAAACAAAATTGCCAAAACGAATCCATATACGAAATTTTAGTACTTTTTTAGAAGAGTACGACAAGCTATCAATTGTCAATCCAACAAAAGGAAAATTTCAACAAACTGTTTTAGATCAAAAGTATTATGACCTTCTTAGAATTTATGCAAATGAACTTGAAAGAGAAAATACTTTACTTTTTGTAATGGGTTTTTCTTTTACAGATGAACATATAAGGGATTTAACCATTAGAGTTGCTAATTCAAATCCTACTTTGATGATTTATATTTTTGCAAGGAGTAGTAACTCAAAAAATAAACTTGAAAAAATTTTAGATATTGAGAATAATGTCAAAAATAAAAATATTGTAATAGTTTCTCCTACTCAAAGTGAACAAGGAGATAAAGATTTAAAAGATGATTTCTCTTATGATTTTGATCAAATAAATAAACGAGTTTTTAAACAACTACTTGAAAAAATCTCAAAACCTATGTCTAAAAAAATATTTAAAGCAACACTTGAAGGCTTTGGAAATGAATAATCAACAAATTTTAGATGATTCAATTTTTAAAGTTGGTGAAGTACTGTCTGTAGATGGTAGAAAAGTAAAAATTAAGGTTGATAAGTCTAAAAACAACTCACATATAATGTACAAAGGAGAGTTATTAAAAAATACTTCTGTTGGAAGCTATGTAAAAATCATCAAAGGCTATACTAGAATAATTGGAAAAGTTGAAGGTGAATTTGTCGAAGAAGATAAAATTTATGGCTCAAAAGACTATATTAATGAATCAAGTAAAATAAATAGAAACCTTATTGTAAGTATGTTGGGATTTTTTGATGGAGAAAAATTCAAAAGAGGAATAAAAGAACTACCTCTCGTTTTTAATGAATGTTTTTTACTTGATAACCAAGAGTTTGAACAAGTTCATGATTTTATTGACAAGGATGATGAACCTCTTGAAATAGGTGTTTTATCACTTGAAAAAGGTCAAAAAATCCAAGTTGGTGTAAATAGTCTATTTGCAAGTCATATTGGCATTTTTGGAAATACAGGAAGTGGTAAGTCATATACATTGGCAAAGCTTTACAATGTATTTTTTGATAAATATATACAAAATAAAAAGTTTTTAAAGCAATTTAAATTTTATTTTTTTGATTTTAATGGTGAGTATTTGGATAGCAAAAAGCCTAAAGAAGATTCAGTAATTGTGGATATGAAATATAAGAATGTATATAACTTATCAACAAGAGATGGAGAAGGTGATAAATTTCCAGTACTTAAAGAGGAAATTTATGACATTAATTTTTGGTCAATATTTTTATCTGCTACGGAAAAAACGCAAACCCCATTTTTAAAAAGAGCTATTGAAAATGATTTTTATGCAAAGAAATTTAATAGTAAAGAAACGATAGTTGATGCCATTAAAGATTTAATAAAATTAATGATTGAAAAACATATTGAAAAAGGTGATATTTTATCTTTTTTGAGAGATATTGAAAAAGCAATAAATAAGAAACTTAGTAATCTTGATGATATTATTACTTATTTCCAACAGAATCTTCATTGGCATGGGAATGGAAATAATAATTTCTTTGTTTATACAACAAACGGTAAAATTTATGAAGACAAACCATCATTTTATTCAACATTATTTCAAATGTTTTCAAATACACAATTTATTGATTTGAGTGATTTTGAAAAAATTAGATTACAGATTATTTTTCAATATTATGATGAATTGGTAAAGTATGATTTGAATTCAGAACATATATCACCACTTCTTAAAAGACTTAAAAAAATAGAAGATATTGATAAAGTTTTAAAAATTGATAATACAAGCAGTACAAAAAATATTAATGTGATTTCATTGAAAAATGTAAATACTGAAATGAAAAAAATATTACCACTTCTAATTTGTAAACAAATATATGACCAACAAAAACAATTACAAAATAAATCAAGCTATCTAAATATCATTGTTGATGAAGCACATAATGTTTTGTCTCACAATTCAAATAGAGAAAGTGAAACTTGGAAAGATTATAGACTTGAAACTTTTGAGGAAATTATAAAAGAAGGTAGAAAGTTTGGTGTCTTTTTAACTATTGCAAGTCAAAGACCATCTGATATTTCAAGTACTATTATTTCGCAGTTACACAATTACTTTTTACATAGATTGATAAATAATAAAGATATAGAAGCTGTGGAAAAAACTATCTCATATCTTGATAAGGTTTCTTTTGAATCCTTGCCAATTTTACCTACTGGAAGCTGTATATTTGCAGGTCTTGCTGCACAAGTTCCTGTGATGGTAGATATTGGAAAAATTAATGAAGGATATGAGCCTAAAAGCGATACTATTAAATTGACTGAGAATTGGAAATAATTTAATGACTAATTACACCCCACCATACAAAATAACCTCAAAAATACTAAAATTATCAACACAAATAAGTGAAGAACTCACAAAACTTGATTTTACTGGTGTTGAAAAAGTAAACTCAATGCTAAGAAAAAAGGATTAAATCCATGAAAAAAGAACTCATAACTACACTTCAAACAGAGTTTAACAAACTATCAAATACACTTGAAAATAGCAATATAGAGTATTGGTTTGCTAGAGATTTGCAAAAAATATTAGGATACAACAGTTGGGATAAGTTTCAAAATGTTATCACAAAAGCAAAAATAGCGTGTGAAAATTTTGGTGCAGATACAATAGACCATTTTCGCCAAGTGGGAAAAATGGTCGAAATTGGCTCAAATACACAAAGACCAATCGAAGATATTATGCTTACAAGATATGCTTGTTATCTTATTGCTCAAAATGGAGATAGCAAAAAAGAGCAAATAGCTTTTGCTCAAACCTATTTTGCTATGCAAACAAGAAAACAAGAATTAATAGAACAAAGACTAGAGCTGGAAGATAGACTTCAAGCAAGAGCAAAACTAAAAGAATCTGAAATAGAACTTTCAAAAAATATTTATGAAAGAGGGGTAGATGATAGTGGATTTGGAAGAATTAGATCAAAAGGAGATACAGCACTTTTTGGTGGAAATAGTATTCAAAATATGAAAGATAAACTAGGTGTTCCAAGCGGTCGTCCTTTGGCTGATTTTTTGCCAACTATTACAATCACTGCTAAAAATCTAGCAACAGAAATTACAAATCACAATGTAAAACAAAAGAATCTTCATGGTGAAAACAATATAACAAATGAACATATACAAAACAATGAAAGCATAAGAGGACTTTTATCTGAACGAGGTATAAAACCAGAAGAGTTACCAGCTGCAGAGGATTTGAAAAAGTTAGAGCGAAGAGTAAAATCAGATGAAAAAAAGATGATAAAACAAAGTGCTTTACCAAAAAATAAAGAAGATAGTAAAAATGAATAGCTACACCCCACCATACAAAATAACTTCAAAAATACTAAAGCTATCAACACAAATAAGTGAAGAACTCACAAAACTTCAATTCACAGGTGCCCAAAAAATAAACCCAATGCTAAGAAAAAAGAACCGTATCAAAACATTAGCAGGTACTTTGGAAATAGAGGGAAATTTTTTAGGTGAGGAAAAAATCACAGCTATTTTAGACGGTAAAAGAGTTTTAGGAACAGTAAAAGAATTAGCAGAAGTTCAAGGAGCTATAAAAGCCTATGAAAAACTAAATGAGTTTAGATACGATGAATTAGATGATTTGCTACTAGCTCATAAAATATTGATGGATGAGATACTCACAACTGCTGGAAGTTTTAGAAGTGTAAATGTAAAAGTGGGTGAACATATAGCACCAAAAGCATCTATGGTAAATGAACTTATGATAAATCTTTTTTCATGGCTAAAAAATAGTGATGAACATATGCTTTTAAAATCTTGTATATTTCACTATGAATTTGAGTTTATACATCCATTTTCAGATGGAAATGGTCGAATTGGGCGACTTTGGCAAAGTGTGATTTTAAATAGTTTTAATCCAATTTTTTCACTTCTACCAACTGAAAGTATAGTAAGAGATTATCAAGAAGAGTACTATAAAGCAATAGAAGATTCAACACAGCTTGGAGAGAGTACGCCATTTATTGAGTTTATGCTTGAAATGATATTTAAATCAATCCAAACTACTTTAAAAAGTGACCAAAAAAGTAACTATAAAAGTGACCAAAAAGTTTTAGCACTTATGAAAGAAAATAGTAAAATCACTATCTATGAACTGATGGAAAAACTCTCTATGAGTGAATCAGGTATAAAAAAAGTAATTAAAAAGTTAAAAGATGAAAATATCATAAGTAGAGTTGGAAGTCTAAAATCTGGTCATTGGGAAGTAAAAATATATGAGTAAATTTATAAAAACTCAAAATAAACTACTATTAGTTGATAGTATAAAAATATCTATAAGTGCACTTAAAGATTATGTAAGTTATACTTTCGCTAACACACCCTTTCCACCTCTTAACAATGTGCCAAAGAGAGGGTCTTCTTTATGAATAATCTTCAAGAACAACTACAAACATTAAAAAATCAACAAAATACTTATCAAAAAAAACATAAAACTTTTGAAGAACAATTAAAACTTTTAAAAGAAAGAGGTTTGATTATTTCAAATGAAAAATATGTACTTACAAAACTTCAACATATAAATTATTATAGATTAAGTGCTTACTTTCTACCTTTTCAATATTCTAAAAATTCTGAAAATAAAAATAAATTCTTACCGAATACTACTTTTGAAGATATTATAAAATTGTATTATTTTGATACAGAGCTTAGAAAAATCATATTTGAAGCTATTGAAGTTATAGAAATATATTTAAGAACTCAAATTGCTTACTATCATTCAAAATCTTATGATGCATTTGGATACTTGGATATTTCAACATTAAGAACAAATATGCAAAAAGATTTTGATGAACTTCATCAAGATATTTTAAAAGAAAAAGAGCGTTCAAAAGAAGTATTTATAAGACATTTTAAAACTAAATATAATACTACAGATTTACCTATTTGGACAGTTGTAGAGATTATTTCATTTGGGTCTTTATCAAAATTATTTATGATTTTACAAGAAAAAGAACAAAATGAAGTAATATCATGCATGGGTGGGATTAATAAAGTTGTATTTTTTAAGTGGTTTAAAGCACTTTCAAGTGTAAGAAATGCTTGTGCTCATCATAGTAGACTTTGGAATAAAACTTTAGGAGTTAGTTTCGAAGTACCAAGAAATAATGAAGTTTTTAAAGAATTATCAAATAGTAAAAATAAAATCTTTTTTGCATTAAGTGTTATTGAGTATATTTTAACTTGTATTGGTGAAGATGAGATAGAATTTAAAACTAAAATAAAAGTTTTACTAAAAAAATATCCACAAGTTGATGTACAAAAAATGGGATTTATAAAAAACTGGAAAAATAATCTTATATGGAGTGATAATGAGTAAATTTACAGAAGAAAAATTAGAATTAGCATTTATAGAGTTACTTGAAAATCAAGGTATCACTTATATTTTTGGTAAAGATATACAAAGAAATCAAAGTGAAGTGTTACTAGAAGATGATTTAAAAGAGTATCTAAAAACTAGATATAAAACTGAAAATATAACTGATAGTGAAATCACTCAAATTGTGCGAAAACTTCAAAACTATCCAGCAAGTGATTTGTACGACTCAAACAAAGCCATAATGAAACTCCTCGCTGATGGATTTATTCTAAAAAGAGAAAAAGCAGATGATAAAGATATCTATATCGAGTTTATAAATTATGATGATGTAAATTCAAACAACTTTAAAATAGTAAATCAACTAGAAATTATGGGCTATGAAAAAAGAATACCAGATGGAATACTCTATATAAATGGTATTCCATTGGTTGTGTTTGAGTTTAAAAGTGCCATAAGAGAAGAGGCAACTATACATGATGCTTTTATACAACTTACAACAAGATACAGAAGAGATATTCCAGAACTTTTTAAATACAACGCATTTTGTGTCATAAGTGATGGAGTAAATAATAAATCAGGTTCATTTTTTTCACCTTATGAGTTTTTTTATGCTTGGAGAAAAATAACAGGTGATGAGATAGAAGTAGATGGAATACCATCTATGCACTCTATGATTGCTGGAATGTTTGATAAAGAGCGACTTGTAGATATTATTCACAACTTTATTTATATGCCAGATAAATCAAAAAAAGAGGAAAAGATAGTTTGTCGTTATCCTCAATATTACGCAACTAGAAAACTATATGAAAATATAAAAGCTCATCAAAAGCCAAAAGGGGATGGAAAAGGTGGTACATATTTTGGTGCTACTGGTTGTGGTAAAAGTTTTACTATGCTTTATCTTGCAAGAATGCTTATGAAAAGTATTCATTTCTCAAGTCCAACAATTATACTTATAACTGATAGAACAGATTTAGATGTACAGCTTAGTAGTCAGTTTTCAAATGCAAAAGGTTTTATCGGTGATGATGGAATAGTTAGCGTTGAAAGCCGTGCTGATTTAAGGCAAAAACTCCAAAACAAAGAGAGTGGAGGAGTGTTTTTAACAACTATTCATAAATTTACAGAAGATTTAGAAGTTTTAAGCCATAGAACAAATATTATAGTAATCTCTGATGAAGCACATAGAAGCCAAATCAACTTAGAGCAAAAAATAAAAGTAACACAAGATGGTGTTAAAAAGAGTTATGGTTTTGCAAAATATCTGCATGATTCACTTCCAAATGCAACTTATGTTGGATTTACGGGAACTCCTATAGATGCAACACTTGATGTTTTTGGAGATGTTGTTGATAGCTATACTATGACTGAATCTGTAAGAGATGAGATTACAGTTAAAATTGTATATGAAGGAAGAGCTGCAAAAGTATTACTTGATAATTCAAAACTTGAAGAGATAGAAAAATATTATGAAGAGTGTGCAAATCTTGGAGCAAATGAACATCAAATAGAAGATAGTAAAAAATCTATGGCAAATATGAGTGCAATATTAGGAGATATGGATAGGATAAAAGCAATAGCAAAAGATTTTGTGGAACATTATGAAAAAAGAGTAGAAGAGGGTGCAAGTATAAAAGGAAAAGCTATATTTGTTTCTAGTTCAAGATCTATTGCTTATTCACTTTTTAAAGAGATAATTGCTTTAAGACCATCTTGGAATGAATCAAAAGTTTGTGAAGATGGTGTTGAACTAAGTGATAAAGATAAAAAAGAGATTCTACCTCTTGAAAAATTAAAAATGATTATGACAAGAAGCAAAGATGATGAAAAAGAGCTTTATGATTTGCTAGGTACTAAAGAGTATAGAAAAACTTTAGATACACAGTTTAAAAATGAAAAATCAAACTTTAAAATAGCAATTGTTGTTGATATGTGGCTTACAGGATTTGATGTACCATTTTTAGATACTATTTATATAGATAAACCTATACAAGAACACAATCTTATCCAAACTATCTCAAGAGTAAATAGAAAATATGCAGGAAAAGAAAAAGGACTAGTTGTTGATTATATTGGTATAAAAACAGCTATGAATAAAGCTTTGAAACAGTTTTCAAAAATGGACTCACAAAACTTTGAAGATATAGAAGCTTCAATAGTTGTTGTAAGAGATCAGCTTGATTTATTATCAAAGCTATTTTATAAATTTGATACTACTAAATATTTTATTGGAACACCAACAGAGCAATTAGCTACTTTAAACAATGCAAGTGAGTTTGTACAACTCACAAAAGAGCTTGAAAATAGATTTATGTATATAGTAAAACGATTAAAAAGTGCTTATGATATTTGTTGTGGAAGTGAAGTTTTTAAAGAGATAGAGAAAGATTATATTCACTTTTATTTAGCTGTTCGTTCAATTGTTGTTAAGCTAACTCGTGGTGAAGCTCCTGATACAGCTTCTATGAATAAAAAAGTTGCTCAAATGATAGAAGAAGCGATAAAAAGTGAAGGAGTAGAAGAGATATTTAAACTTGGAAGTGATGATGAGAGTAAAATTGATATTTTTGATGAAGATTATATAAATAAGATAAGTAAAATCAAACTTCCAAATACAAAGATAAAACTACTTCAACAGCTATTAGCAAAAGCTTTAGAAGAGTTTAAAAAAGTAAATAAAGTAAAAGCAGTTGATTTTTCTAAAAAGTTTAATGCACTTGTTGAAAAATATAATGAAAGAAAAGAGAATGATGTACTTGTAAGCAGTGTTTTAGATGATTTTACAGATGAGATTATAGACCTATATTATGCACTTCAAAAAGAGAAAGAGTCTTTTGCTGATTTAGGCATTGATTTTGAAGAAAAAGCTTTTTACGATATTTTAAAATCAATAGCTATTAAGTATGATTTTTCTTATCCTGAAGATAAACTATTAGCCTTATCAAAAGAGGTAAAAATTGTAGTTGATGATAAATCAAAATATACAGATTGGAATATAAGAGAAGATATAAAAGCTGAATTAAAAGTGGATTTGATAATTTTACTAGATAAACATGGTTACCCACCAATAACTAAAGATGATGTTTATAAAGAGATATTTGAACAAGCTGAAAATTTTAAGAAGTTTAGGCAATAGTAACCATTTTGTAATCAACAAATTTTAAACTTCCATTGTAAATAAATTTAATGGAGAAAAAATGAGTTTAAAAAGAACGTCAATTGCTTTAATAGCAAGTACACTAATCGCTACAACTTTGAGTGCTAGAGATCAAATCAAAATTGTTGGTTCATCAACAGTTTATCCTTTTTCATCTTCAGTTGCTGAAGAGTTTGGAGCTACTACAAAATTCCCAACTCCAGTAGTTGAATCAACAGGAACAGGTGGAGGAATGAAACTATTTTGTAGTGGAATAGATATAAATACTCCTGATATTGCAAATGCTTCAAGACAGATGAAAGCTAGTGAGTTTAAAATGTGTCAAGAAAATGGTGTAACAGATATCACTGAAGCACTAATTGGATTTGATGGTATTGCAATAG
>Ga0265295_1000142_pt1 | contig 147052 bp, 127 predicted proteins | sample Munlansysbiofilm_FD_192503 | JGI IMG/M metagenome (GOLD analysis project Ga0265295, IMG submission 192503) | Leachate microbial communities from a municipal landfill in Southern Ontario, Canada - Methane capture system biofilm | ecosystem: Engineered > Solid waste > Landfill > Unclassified ... | reverse complement strand
GAATTTCATATAAACCGGCACGGCCGGAGCGAGAGATGGCATCCGGCCACAACGAATATTGAAACTCCGCTACCTATGGCGCTTCGAAGCGAGTTTCATATAAAAAAAAAGGCCGTTATCCGGTGAATCGTCGGTCGGCCAAGATTGCACAAAGCCCCTGTTCGAGAGTCTCAATACACTTTTTTTCGGTTATTCCGAGGCGATGACGGTTGCTGATGTCAACCACGTTCTCTTTTACTCCTGTTTTTTCCCCGTGGGAGCCTCGGATCTGGAGCTGATATCTGTCGGCTGTTTCAACGATCTTTTTTTTCCAGGTTTTAAAGCCGGGCAGACAAATGTGAACGCCGGCCCTCATTCCCGTGCCAAGGTTGGATGGGCAGGATGTGAGATACCCAAGAAGGGGGTCTTTGGCAAATTTTAAATTCTGTTCAAGGTGGGCCATGGCCTGTGCAAGGCGGTTGTAGGTTTTTTTTATGCCGTCTGTTGTCCGGTGCGTGCCGGGCCGGTCCAGGGAGATGATTCTTAAGTGATCCTCCTCATTGATCCAGACGGCAAACCGATGGTCTTTGGATACAAATATTCCCCTTGAGGCTGGCCAGTTTCTGTTGATTCCTGCGGCCTCCATGAATCTGTCTCCCCGTCCAAAGAGCAGATGCTCTGCGGCAAGGGCAGCTCTTTGGGATTCGGTTAATTCACCGAGGGGTATGTAGCTCCCCTTGAGGTCGCCTTTTAATTTTAACAGCGCATTCACCGCAAGCTCTTCAACCCCTGTGCGATCCATGTCATCCATGAGGGGTGGGAATGCAAAGCCTGCAAGGTTCCTTGCAATGCGGATTCTGTAGGATAAAATTGCGTGACTCAAGGGAATGGTTGAACCATCATCCATGGGGTTAAGGTCCGATGGATGCAACCGGTCAATTAAGACCTTGTGGTAGGTCTCAATGATGGGTTTGAAAACTTTTAAAAAAAGCCCGTAGGATTCCCCATCTCCGGCATAGATTCCGATGGTTGAATCCGGGTTTTTAAGACCGGATTCAATAGCCTGGTTAAGTGAAAACCCGGCCTTTGTCTGTAAGTGCTTTAGCTCGTTGAATATCTCAGGGGTTAGATACCGGTTCAAAAGGGAGGTGTTTGTCTGGGCTGGGGGAAAAGACATTATTTGTACACACCTCTTATCGAAAGGTAGATCGCTGGCAGGAGATTCCCCGGGCGAGCAGGGTTCTCAACTTGTCAAGCAACTCGCAACGCTCCTGGCATTCTGGAAGATCTTTGCTCTTCTTGCAGGTCAGGCAGGGGCTTTGTCGGATGTATCCCAGTTCAAAGTCAAAAACATCCCTTTTTTTGGGGTCATCGTTCATTGGATTTCATCCTTAAAATTAAGCATATTATTTCTCTTTAATACGCCTGAAACATATCAGTTTTGCCATTACTCTGTCAATAATTCAAAAGTAACACCAGCAATTCTCCTTTTGGATGTCGGAGCCCAGAAGGGCCACCGCAAGGGATAGCCCCTACGTTAGATCTGATTGAACACTAACCCAACCTAGGAACTGATTGCATCATGTAGGGGCTCCCCTTGCGGGTGCCCTTGCGGATAACCGACCCCGTTATCGCCATTCCCTGCTATCAGACGGGTCGACCGGGAGGTAGTTTTTTGTTGTTACTAAACAAAAACAGTGATAGGTGTTTTACAGAAATATCATCATTCTTGGTTTGGAACCCAAAACTTGATCATCAGCTAAAAGATGCGAGAGGATTTCAATGAACACAGAATCCAGGTTTGCAGAACTAAAGGAAAAGGAGCGGGAAGCCAGAAGGCAGATCATTATTGAATCTGCCCTGGCTCTTTTTGTGAAAAGACCGTTTTATGAAGTCGGCATGCGGGATGTGGCTGATGAGGCGGGTGTTTCTCCTGCAACCCTTTATCGGTACTTTCCAAGTCAGGAAAGTCTTTTTATCGAGGCTTTTCTCCAGGATATTTCCTCGGTCAGCAGCCAGTTCAAGGCCCTGGTAAAGGGGGATAAACCCGCCTCCATCGAGGACTTTGCAGTATTGTTTGTGGAGCATCTTTTTGAGAATGAATCAACCTTTCAGATGATGACCTATCTGATGCTCAAGGATAACCTTGCAAACCCTGCCATGGGTAAGTTTGACTCGGTAACCAAGATCTTTTTTGACGGTTTTGCCGATTTCCTTGTGCGTCTTGGGGTAAAGGAAAATGCAAGGATTTATTCCCATTGTTTTATTGCCTCCATAACCGGCATTATCATGACCTTTAGAAATCATCCCCTCAAGAAAAAAGAGTTAGTCCGGGAGCATATCATCAAGCTGACAAGAACTACGGCTAAACTCTATACTCGTCAGCTTCTGGGGTAAAACAAGAAAAGAAGGATGCCAAGAGAAAGACCTATTATTTCGTGTCTTTCGTGCTTTTCGTGGTTAAAGCATTTTTCTTTAATCTCCTAAAGATATGCCAGAAATTCTCATTTAGATGTCAGCGTAGGGGCTGTCATAAATAAATTGATATAAACCACGAAAGGCACGAAAAACACGAAAGAGAAAAGCATCCTTTAAAGACAATCCACCCAAGGGCAATTCTCGTCCTAGCCAGTGATCAGCCGGATCGACCGGCAGTGGTGTAAGGCAGGGTCGTCTTAAACCGACTTGACACCTTTATAACCGTTGATATACTTAGGACCGCAGATTAAAAAAATGACAAACTAGGGACAACTGCCTATATCATCGGGGAATTATGGAACATCTTAACAGCAAGATTCAAGAGCAGCATTTGTACATCAATCGAATACGACAGGAGATGGCAAAAAAAATCGTCGGCCAGACCGAGCTTGTGGACGGGCTTCTGGCTGGGATTTTATCCAACGGTCATATTCTCATCGAGGGGGTCCCGGGCCTTGCCAAGACGACCGCGGTAAAGGCCCTTGCCTCAACCATAAAGGCCCAGTTCAAACGCATCCAGTTTACGCCTGATCTTTTGCCGGCAGACCTCATTGGTACGGAGATTTACAGACCAAAAACCGGAGACTTTGTCACGAGAAAGGGACCGCTCTTTAACAATATCATCCTTGCGGATGAGATCAACAGGGCGCCTTCAAAGGTTCAGTCAGCCCTGTTGGAGGCCATGCAGGAAAATCAGGTTACCATTGGCGACACCACCTACATGCTCCCCAGGCCTTTTCTGGTTCTTGCCACCCAGAACCCCATTGAGCAGGAGGGGACCTATCACCTTCCAGAGGCCCAGGTGGACAGGTTCATGCTTAAAATCATAATCAACTATCCAGACAGGAGTCAGGAGCTTGAGATCCTGAACAAATCCGGCTTTGCTGAGGAAGATTCCGTTGAGCCGGTCATGGATCCGGCCCGCATCGAACTGATGGCGGATCTGGTGAGGCAGATATACGTTGATGATAAGCTTAAAGAGTATATTGTCGACCTTGTTCTTGCCACGAGAGAGCCCAAAAAGTACGGGATAAGTATAGGCGATTATGTTCAGTTCGGAGCATCCCCCAGGGCCACTATCTTTCTTGCCCAGGCGGCAAGGGTAAGGGCCTTTCTCCAGGGAAGGAGCTATGTGACTCCCCAGGACATAAAGATTGCGGCTCCCGACGTTCTCCGCCACAGGATCATTCTCTCGTTTGAGGCCGAGGCCGAGGATGTCACAACCGATGAAATCATAAAGACGGTTTTTGATTTTGTTGAGGTCCCGTAAAGTTCCATGATTCCAGGCGAGATAATTAAAAAAATACGGCGGATTCACATCAAGAGCCGTCGCTCGGTGAATACGTCCATGGCAGGCCAGTATCGATCGGTTTTCCGGGGGGCGGGCATTGAATTTGAGGAGGTGAGGGAGTATGCACCCGGGGATGAGATAAAATCCATTGACTGGAAGGTCTCTGCAAGGCTCGGGCGTCCCTTTATCAAACTCTACAGGGAAGAGCGTGAGAGCGTTGTGATGCTTCTCATTGACATGAGCGCCTCCCAGGGTTTTGGCACTTTTTTCGGGCTCAAGCTTGAAAAGGCCGCTGAGGCGGCCTCGGTCCTTGCCTTTTCTGCCATCAAGAACAACGACCGGGTCGGCGTGATTTTCTTTACAGACCGGGTTGAAAAGTACATTCCGCCCCAAAAGGGTACAGGCCATGTGTGGCGGTTGATCAAGGAGATCTTCACCTTTGTACCAGAGGGTCGAGGGACCAATATCTCTGCGGCCCTGGATTTTTTCTCCAAGGTTACAAGGAAAAGAACCACAGCCTTCATGATCTCGGATTTTCTTGACACTGATTTTGACCGGACCCTCAGGCGGGTTGCCCAGCGCCACGAGCTGATTTCGATTCTCCTGTTTGATGAAGGGGATTTTGAGCTGCCTGCCCGGGGAATCGTGACCCTGGCCTGTCTTGAAACCGGGAGGACGGTTCTTGTCGACGCATCCGATAAAAAGACCAGGAACGTCTACAGGGAGCAGCGGCTGTCCATCCATGGGCTCCTCCTTGATGGTTTCAGGCGGATCAAGGTTGACTGCGTGGAGCTGAAGACCGATGCATCCGTGTCAGACACCCTTCAGCTCTACTTCAGGCGCAGAGAACGGAGAATGCGATAGATGCAGGATATCCACGATATACGGCCCCCGGTTCAGGTGGGGATGGACCCCGCACTCTTAAAGGCTGCGCTCATCGTTCTTGCCCTGGTGCTGCTGGCGGTTGGCGCTTTCTTTGCCCTGGGGTATTTCCGGCGTAAAAGGTCGACGCTGAAATCGAACCTTCCCATGCTTCCTCCGCCCCCACCTCCCCTGAAGGCGGCCCTTGACGGGTTGAATCGCCTGGATGATCCCATGGTCGCAGATCCAAGGCTCTTTTACTTCCGGCTGACTGAAATAATTAAACGTTTCCTTGGAAAAAAGTTTATCATCAAGGCCCCTGAAATGAATACACAGGAGCTGATTCCTGCGCTCAAGGTTCTAATTGAACTTGACAGGGAACTGTTCGCCGATATGCGTGAATTTTTGATCTTCTCAGACAGGATCAAATACGCAGGCGAGGCTCCTCCATCCTCTGCCATGGAGGTTCATCTAACCTTTGCCAGAACCTTTGTCACCCTTGTCGATCAAAAACTGGCCGGTCAAAAGGAGGAAGAAAAAGACGGGGAAAGGGAGAGTCAGAAAAAGAAGCAAGGTGGGACCCATGTTTAAGTTCGCCTCCCCGGGGTTTCTGACCCTGATGATCTTTATCCCCCTTATTGTTCTTTTTCGGGCAGGGCGATCGAGACCGGCCACCGTCAAGAGTTCTGGTCTCACCATGCTGAAGCCGCCCCCAAGGACCCCGTTTCTGATCCTTTCAAGGGGGCTGCCCCTGGTGAAGTATTGTGCTCTCATCCTTTTGATCGCTGCCCTGGCAAGGCCCCAGTTGGGAACAACAAGCATAAACATCAAGACCGATGGTATAAACATCATCCTTGCCCTGGATATTTCCGGGAGCATGGCGGCCCTTGACTTCAAGCTTGAAGGATCCATTGTCAACCGCCTCGATGCGGTCAAGAGCGTTGTCAAAGAGTTTATCATGGGGAGGAACAATGACAGGATCGGCATGGTGGTATTTGGATCGGAAGCCTTTACCCAGCTGCCCCTGACCCGGGATTACGACACCCTCGCCTTTGTTCTGTCACGCCTCACCATCGGTGTGGCAGGGCCGCAAACGGCCATCGGGGATGCCATTGGCATCTCCCTTAAACGTCTTGAAGACGTTGAGAGTAAATCCAACGTTGTCATTCTACTCACCGACGGTAAGAGCAACAGCGGTGAGATTACCCCGGAGTCTGCCTCACAGATTGCAAGCGCCCGGGGGGTGAAGATCTACACAATCGGGGTAGGGCAGAGGGGCAAGGCCCCCTTCCTTGTTAACGATCCTCTGTTCGGTGAGCGCTATGTCTTTCAGATGGTGGATATGGACTATGACGCATTAAGGGAGATATCCGCCATGACCGGGGGAGAATTCTTTGAAGCCGGGGACACCGATTCCCTGAAAAAAATTTATCGGATGATCGATTCCCTTGAAAAAACCGAGGCCGAAGTCAAGGCCTTTGCCGAGTATGATGATCTCTACCTGTGGTTTGCAGGGACGGCCCTTGCACTCTTATCCCTGGCGATCGTTCTTTCAAACACCAGACTTTTGAGGATTCCCTGAGGTTTAAAGATGAAGCTTTCAAATCCCCATATGCTCTATCTTGTCTGGGTCGTGGTTCTGCTTGTCGGAGTCATGGTTTATGGCAACCTGAAGAGGGCGGCAATTTTATCGAGGTTTGCTGCCCCAAAAGCCCTTAAATCCATCGTTCCCGGCATAAACCCAAAACTCAGGTGGGCCAGGGTGTTTTTAATCAGTCTCTCCCTCTTCTGCCTTGTGGGAGCCATGGCAGGCCCCCTTGCAGGGTTCAGATGGCAGACGGTGGAACAAAAGGGGGTGGATCTCATGGTCTGCATTGATTGCTCAAGGAGCATGCTGGCCCAGGATATCAAACCCACCCGTCTTGAACGGGCCAAACGGGAGGTTGTGGATCTCTTGGGGATGATCCAGTCCGACAGGGCAGGGCTCGTGGCCTTTGCCGGCAAAGCCATCCTCCAATGCCCCCTGACCCTTGACCATGCTGCCTTTAATCTTTTTCTAAACGTTCTTGAGCCCGACTACCTTCCCGTGGGCGGTACCGACCTTGCCGGCGCCATCGAAACCGCCCTGGCAGGGTTTGAACAGGGGGTTGATTCGGAAAGGGCAATTATCCTTATCACCGACGGGGAGATCACCACGGGTGATGCCTTTGAAATGGCAAAAAGGGCGGCAACCCAGGGTGTTAAGATCTTCTGCATGGGTGTTGGAAGCCCCGAGGGGGCACCGGTTCCAGACAGTGACGGCGGATTTAAAAAAGATGAATCAGGTAAGATCGTCATCTCCCGGGTGGACGAGACCGGACTTGAAAAATTAGCAACCATGACAGGGGGTGTTTATGTCCGGTCTGTCCCGGAAGACATGGATATTGACAGAATCTATAACCGGGAAATCCAGGGAGGGATGGAGAAAAAGACCCTGAAGAGCGGGAGGCAGAAGGTGTGGCATAACCGTTTCCAGTGGCTCCTCCTTCCCGGGATTATACTCATCATGATCGAGATGATGCTCGACTACAACCGCAGGGGTATCTTCTTTTCGGTTCTGCTCGTTCTGCCTCTTTTAACCCTGAACCCAGGAGTCTGTGAGGCCCATGCTTCGGCAAGCGTTAAAAAGGGGATCGAAGCCTATGGGTCGGGGGACTATGAAGGGGCGGAAAAACACTTCATAGATGCCCAGCTGGACAGGCCCGATTTGGATGAACTCTACTACAATATAGGCAGTGCAGCCTATAAAAAGGGGGACTTTGATGCCGCTGTCAAGAATTTTACCAGGGCGAGGCAGAGCGACGATCCAGCCCTGAAACCCAAGGCTATTTACAATCTCGGCAATGCCCTGTATCGTTTGGGCGATTTAAAGGGTTCCCTTGAGGCCTATGAGGAGCTTGTCGACCTTACGCCCGAAGACAAAGAGGCAATGGAGAATCTTGAATTTGTAAAGAAAAAGCTTGAAGAACAGGAGAAACAGGAGAAACAGAACCAGGACAACCAGGGCCAGAAAGAGCAAGACCAGAAGAAAAAAGATCAGGAGAACCAGGATCAGGATAATCAGAGCAAGGATAATCAGAGCAAGGAGGAGCGGCAGAACAACGATTCGAAAGATGAGGAGGGTGAGAACATGAATCAGGCGAACAGGGCGCCCCAGCCTCAAGAACGGCATAATGAAAATCAGGAGCAGAAAGACCAGCAGAATAATGGGCAGGAGAATAATGACCGGGAGAGCGATCCCCGGGAGGCTCGGGGCCAGACGAACAACGATGAAGCTCCAGGAAAAAATGGGAAGGGATTCCATGATCCCGTGCTCAACCGCCTCAAGGACAAGCCGGGACGGGCAATGATGCCGGCTTATGGTAAGGGTACGGTTACCAAGGATTGGTAAACAAGGGAATGTAGGGAATGTTTCAACCAATAAATAAAAACCGGGGCCGAATCAGCCTGGGACAACAGCTTTTATTCGTTCTGCTGCTGCTGATTGTTCCGGCCCCTGTGTTCGGGCTTTCAGCAGAGGCAAGGGTTGATAGAAACCGGATTTCCCTGGACCAATCTCTGACCCTTACCGTGGTTGTCAAGGGAGGAGACGCCCTTGTGGATACCTCAGTAATAAAGGGGTGCAATGTCGTTCCAAGGGGAACCAGCACAAGCGTCAGCATCATCAACGGTGCATATTCAAAGAGCGTGACCCACCAATATCTGCTCATGCCTGAACGGCCGGGTTTTTTGCTCATTCCCCCCCTTCCGGTGTCCCTTGACGGGGAGATCGCCTACACCGGGGAGATAAGGGTGGAGGTGGTTGAGGGCAGGGTTGACAAGGGTTCTGACAGGGACGTTTTCGCACGTGCCACCCTTTCCCACACAACCCTGGTGCCGGGTCAGCAGGCAATCTATACCTTCAGACTCTACAGGGCCGTGCAGGTGGCCAATCCCCAGCTCGCCCTTCCCAAGTTTAACGGGTTTTCAGTTAAACAGGCCCCGGATCAGGAGAATTTCAACGAAACCGTTAACGGCAGGCCCTACACGGTTACGGAGCTTTCCTATATCCTGGTTGCGGAAAATCCGGGCGGGTTTGAACCTGGAAGCAATGAAGCCCCTACCATCGAACCGGGTATTGTCGAGATAGGACCTTCCATCGTCACCTGCGACATACCGGTTGGCGACTCGAACACCCCATTTGGTGATCCATTTTTCGGCAATCGCCTCTTCTCCATGGGCCGCCATGAGACCCGGCGGTTTGCAACCGAGTCGTTCAAGGTAAGGGTCAAGCCCCTGCCTGCCCCTGAACAGGCTGTGCACTTTTCAGGACTTGTGGGCCATTTCAGCCTTGGGGCCGGACTTGACCGTGAATCTGTGAAGGCGGGTGATTCAGTCACCCTGACGGTGACTGTCTCTGGAACGGGAAATGTCATGGATGCCGCAATCCCTGAGGTTGATTTTCCAGATTCGTTCAAGATTTATGAGGATGCTCCCCAGGAGAAGATCACCCTGACCCGGGAGGGTTATAAGGGGGAGAGGACATTCAGGCGGGCAATTGTGCCCATGGAGCCGGGGGAATTCTTTGTCGAGCCGCTTAAACTCACATATTTTAGCACAGAGACCCAAAGCTATGAGACTCTTTCAACACCCCGTCTTTTCCTTGTTGTTGAACCCTCTGCCAGGGAAAACGCCCCGGCGATTTATTCCCCTGGGGTTCAAGAAGAGGTTAAAAAGCAGGCTGTTGAAATGGTTGGTGATGATATTCTTGCCCTGAAAGAAGGGCCAGGGGTGCTTGTTGACCACCGTTCAATTGAACTGGGTCTTTTTGTTCTGCTGCTCAGCCTGCCCTTTTTTTCGCTGCTTTTTGTCGGGGCTGCAAGGCATTTGTTCAAACGGGAGGAGTCCTTTGCCCAGCTTATGGAAAAAAGGGCAGGACAGGCCCTTAAGGCTGCCGAAAACAGAAATATTCCCGATCAGGAGTTGCTTCGAAATCTTTACACGGCCCTTGTTGCAAAGGTAAGGTCCAGGGGGAATATGCCCGGCGAGACCATCACTGCTGGAGAAATCAATGGGATTCTGTCAGCAGCAGGTTTGGGGGATCAACAGATCCAGGATGCCGTTGCCATGCTCAACGAAATTGAATCTGCCCGGTACGGCAATGCTCTGTTTGACTCAAGCCTGAAAAAGGATCTTGTTCGACGGGTGGAGCGTTTTCTCCTTGCCCTGTCTGTTGTTATTTTATGCCTCTTTGCCGCCATGCCGGGGGAGGTTCGGGCCGATGATTCAGCCGATATTTATGTTGAAGGATCTGTGGAGGAATTTCACGAGGCCATTACCCTTTACAGGGCGGGAGAATTTCAGGATGCTGCAGCAAGGTTCGAAGGGATCGCAGCAGAAGGAATCAGGAACGGCGGATTGTACTACAATATTGGCAACTCTTTTTTAAAGGCGGGAGATCTTGGCAGGGCCATTCTCTGGTATGAGAGGGCGCAAAAATTGATCCCCCGTGATCCTGACCTTAGATACAACTTTGACCACGCCCTGGGCCTTGTCAAAGATGTGCCGGCGGAAAAGAATATCGACATCCTGGAGATTGTCTTCTTCTGGGATAACTATCTGCCGCCAGGAGCTGTGGAGTATGCTGCTGTTTTCCTGTGGTTCTGCTTTTCCCTCCATGCAGGGGCTCGTGTTTTTTTCAAAAAAAAGGTGTTTACCCTTGCGGGTTCCATCCTGTTTGTTTTATCACTTATGGTAATTGCCACGGCATCTTTCAACTACCATGACCGATATTCACAATCCCATGCCATTATCCTTGCCGACCAGGTTCCGGTAAGGTCGGGATACTCGGTTGATTCAACCGAACTTTTTTTCCTCCACCCTGGAACAAAGGTGAGGGTGAAAAGGGTGGAGCAGGGATTCCTCAGAATTTCGTTTTCAAAGGATAAGGAAGGGTGGATAGAGGCCTCCCTGGCCGGTATTATTTAAAACCTGAGCAGGAGTAAACAAACGAGGAGAAGAATGGATACAGGCGTCGATATCGGTGGAGTACACCTTGAAAACCCAGTGATCACCGCATCCGGGACCTTTGGGTATGCGGCAGAGTACAGGGACCTCATGGACCTTGACGCCCTTGGAGCCGTTGTGGTCAAGGGGCTGTCTTTAAAGCCAAGCGTTGGAAATCCCATGCCAAGGGTGGTTGAAACCCATGGCGGTCTGTTGAATGCCGTGGGGCTTGAAAACGTGGGGGTTGAACGGTTCATTACGGACAAGCTTCCCTTTCTCCAAGGGCTACTCTGTCCGGTGTTTGTCAATATTTACGGGAAAACCGCTGAAGAGTATGCAGAGCTTGCCGCAATCATTGACGGCCTTACGGGTATAGCCGGCGTTGAGGTTAATATCTCCTGTCCCAATGTCGCAGCAGGCGGGTCAGCCTTTGGGGTTGATCCTGGGGCTGCGTTTAAGGTGGTCCAGGGGGTCAGGCGATCCTTCTCAAGGCATGTGATGGTAAAGTTAAGCCCTAACGTTACCGACATCACAGCGATTGCCCTTGCAGTGGAAAGGGCAGGGGCCGATTCCATCTCATTGATCAACACCTTGACGGGGCTCGCCATTGACTGTGAAACCGCAACTCCCATGCTTGCAAATGTCACGGGTGGTCTTTCAGGCCCCGCCATTAAGCCCGTTGCCTTGAGAATGGTGTGGCAGGTGGCAGGGGTTGTAAAGGTTCCGGTTATCGGAATCGGAGGCATAATGACGGCAAGGGATGCCCTTGAGTTCATCATTGCAGGGGCAACCGCCGTCCAGGTGGGAACGGCAACCCTTGCCGATCCTGACGCTCCCCTGGGGATCGTAAGGGGGATCAGGCAGTTCATGGAGCGGAAAAATATTGAGCGGCTATCCCAAATCAGGGGAACGCTTAAGGTTTTATAAATCTGAGGGGGATACTATGTTTGAAATCAATCGTACGGTTTTGCTGCTCATTGACGTCCAGGGCAGGCTCGCCGAGATGATGCATGACAGGGACGAACTGTTCAAAAGTCTCCAGAATTTGTTAAGGGCAGTAAAAATCCTCGACATACCTGTAATCTGGATGGAGCAGATTCCGGAAAAGCTTGGCAGAACCACCCCGGAGATAGCAGAGATTGTAGAGACTACCAAGGGCCAGGCTCCCATCGCCAAAGAGACCTTCAGTGCCCTTTTAAATCCTGAATTTGTCCAGCGTTTTGAAGCCCTGGGCCGGGATCAGGTTCTTCTCACCGGCATAGAGTCCCACATCTGCGTGTACCAGACAGGCCGGGACATCATCCAGCAGGGGCATGAGGTTCAAATCGTCACCGATTGCGTATCTTCACGAACCAGGGCCAACAAGGAGCTTGGGATTCAGCGTATTCTGGACGCAGGCGGCCTTGCAACAAGCTGTGAGATGATTCTATTTGAGTTGATGAAAGAGGCCAGGGGGGAGGCGTTCAGGGAAATTGTGAAAATTATAAAGTAATTTTAGGGACTTTCATTGGCCGGTTAATTTTCTTGTGTATCGTCCTGTGTCGTTTGTGGAGATATGGCGGGAGGGGTTGATTGTCCCTCTTTAGACACCTCGTCTGCCACGGGCAGCTCGGGCAGGTCCTTCACCGTTGGACGGCGTTTGCGGCGAACCTTTGCCGGGATAAGGTCCCGCATGAGGTCAAGTTTGCCAAAGCAGAGAATCCGGTCTCCTGCCTCAAACTGTCTGCTGGATCGAGGATTGGGGATGACGCTTGTTCCACGGTAGAGTGTCAGAACGGTGATGTCCTTGTCCCGTATTCTGGATTCCTGGATGGTTTTGCCGATGTACTCAGATCCGCCTGGAATGTATATCTCTGCCACTCCATACCCCCGGCTTACGGTGAGCCTCTGGCGCAGATCTATTTCTGGAAAGTTTATCTGGGCTGCAATGTAGTCGATGATGGAGCCTGCAATGTCGAGTTGGGTGCATGCCTCGATTCCCTCAAGCCCGGGAGAAGAGTTGACCTCCACCACCTGGGGGCCGTCTTTCCCCTCGAGAAGATCAACGCCTGCCACCCTCAGACCCATGATCTGGGCCGCCCTGACGGCGGTTTCACGGTATAACGCATCCAGGGAGACGGGCTCGGTAAGGCCGCCCCGGTGGAGGTTGCTGCGAAACTCCTGGCCTTGGGCAATGCGGCGCATGGCGCCCACCACCTGGTCGCCCACCACAAAGGCCCTGATGTCTCTTCCCTTGCTTTCAGCTACAAATTTCTGGATCAGCACACTCTGCTTCTGACTCTGGAGAAGCTCAATGATCGCCTCGGCAGATGTCACCGATTCTGCCAGAAGGACGCCAATCCCCTGGGTCCCCTCAATGAGCTTGATGATGACCGGGGCTCCGCCAACCCTCTCGATCGCCGCAAGTACATCTCTTTTGTCTCTAATAAAGGTGGTCTGGGGGATGCCGATGTGGTGCCGGCTCAGGATCTGGAGGCTGCGAAGTTTGTCCCTGGAATTTGAGATGCTGGCCGAAGAGTTGGCGCAGAAAACATCCATCTGTTCAAACTGGCGGACAACTGCCGTGCCAAAATAGGTTATGGAAGCACCAATTCTTGGAAGCACCGCATCGTAGGTGGAGAGCCGTTTCTGGCGAAAGTAAAGGTCGGGTTTGCCCTGTTCAAGGTCAATGGCAAACTTGAGGGTGTTGAGCACCTTGACTGTATGGTGGCGCTGTTCGGCAGCCTCTTTCAGGCGGCGGGTGCTGTAGCTGTTGGGGCTGCATGATAAAATGGCAAGTTTCATGGTGTTTGTTCGGGAAGTTTTCCGGATGTTTTTCATAGGGTTTCCGGGCAGGTGTCTTGTTTAACGGGCGTCCTGGTTCCTTTTTTGGGTTTCCCGCCGTAAAAAGATCTGCCCGCATCAACAAGGAAACGTCGTCGGAACGCCTCCCGGCCAAGCAGCATTCTAAAGCCCATGGTGCATCGGTTGGCAAGGGTCAGTTCCACTGGCCAGGTGATGCCGAGCAAAGTCACATGGGTCACAATGACGGGTCTGAGTTGTGCACAACCGCTTGAACTGCGGACAGATCGGAATTCAAGAACTCTTGCTGTAACCTTTACATGTCGGTCGGTTTTGTTCTGAATCGGATTTACCTGGAAACTCACCCAGTTTTCGCCGTTCTGCTCAAACGTTTTAAGGTCAAAGGAGTGCAGGGACGACGATCTTGCCCCTGTGTCCACCTTGACCTTAATTCGCTGGATACCAAGATCCGGCAGGCCCACCCATTCCCTCCAGCCTATTATGGGCAATCCCGGTTTTCCCTGTTTTGCCATGGTAACTATTTGCTTTTCTTTTTTTCCCGTTTAGCATCTTTTTTTTCTTTGGCTGTTTTCTGGGGTTTTTTCTTTGTCGCTTTTTTTGCATCTTCTGATTTTGCCATTGGGGCTCCTGTATAAAACCATTGACACCGGCCGGGTGATGATTGTATGATTATAAATCCGCATTTTAAATGGGATAGCTTCTTATTTGGAACAATAACTTACACTGGCAGCCGGTAATATGCAAGGCTAATCTTTATTCAAAACATGGTGTATTAAAACATGGCATGGACCTGGTATTGATATGGATAGAGCAGCAAATGTAGACAGAACTACCAAGGAAACAGCCATTGAGGCTGAGTTGAAAATTGACGGGTCAGGTAAGGCCGATATCTCTACGGGTATTGGCTTTTTTGATCATATGCTCACACTCTTGACCGTGCATGGCTTCTTTGATTTGACCCTCCGGGCCAGGGGGGATCTTGAGGTGGATTTTCACCATACGGTTGAAGATGTCGGGATTGTTGTCGGTCAACTCCTGGCCCAGGCCCTGGGAAAAAGGGAGGGTATCTGTCGATACGGGTCGGGTGCCGTTCCCATGGACGAGGCCTTTTCAAGGGTCAATGTGGATCTTTCCAATAGACCCTATCTTGTGTATAATCTGCCGTCGACCATCCGTTCTACAGGCTCTTTTGATGCATATCTTGCCAAGGAATTTTTCAGGGCATTGAGCGTCCATGGTGGGTTGAACCTTCACGTCAATGTTGATTATGGCGAAAACGAACATCATATTCTTGAATCAGTTTTCAAGGCCCTTGGTCGGGCGTTGAATGCCGCCTGTATGCGCCATGAAGGGTTGGGCAGTGTTCTTTCCAGCAAGGGAGTTCTCTGATTCTCGGTTGACATTTTGTCGTCTGTTATTAGATTAAGGATTTAGATTTAACCTCTGGTTGGAGTCCGCCTTTTTTCCATGCTTATTCCCAAGGATAAAATTTCAGAGATCATCGGTGCCTCTGACATTGTGAATGTCGTATCAGAGGTGATAATCCTTAAAAAATCAGGTCAAAATTATTTTGGTCTCTGTCCCTTCCACTCTGAAAAGAGTCCCTCGTTTTCCGTGAGCCCGGAAAAACAGATTTTTTATTGTTTCGGGTGCGGAGTCGGGGGCAATCTATTTGCATTTCTAATGCGCCACCACGGGATTTCTTTTCCAGAGGCAGTCAAAATGGCTGCCCGTCGCTGCGGGATAGTGGTTGAAATGGGAAAGTTGGACCCTGAAAAAAAAAGGGCTATAGCCCTTAAAGAGGGGTTGTTAAGGCTTAATGCCCGGGTGATGGCCCACTATGTTCAGATTCTCAAGGATGCTCCCGGTGGAAGGGCTGCAAGGGCTTATTTAAAAGAGAGGGGCATAACTCCTGAAACCATCGACACCTTTTCCCTTGGTTTTGCAGAGGACCGCTGGGATGATATTGTTCTGTTTTTCCGGCAGTTAAAGCTCGGTCAGAGAATGGCAGAGCAGTCAGGGCTTGTGCTTTCCAAAGATCAGGGCCGGGGTCATAAGAAACGGTATTATGACCGGTTCAGGAACAGGATTGTCTTTCCCATATTCGATGTGAGTATGCAGGTTGCGGGTTTTGGCGGACGGGTCATGGATGACGCCATGCCAAAATATCTTAACTCACCGGAGACACCTGTTTACAGCAAGGGTCAAATTCTATACGGGCTCCATATCGCAAAGCAGCATTGCCGACGGGCAGATTGTGTTTATATTGTTGAAGGATATTTTGATTTTCTTTCCCTTTATCAGAATGGGATCAAAAATACGGTGGCAAGTCTTGGAACTGCATTGACGGTTGAGCATGTAAGGCGGCTTAAGGGGTATGCCTCCAAGGCCGTGCTTGTGTTTGACTCGGACAATGCCGGTATCAATGCGGCAAAGAGAAGCATTTCAACCTTTGTCGCAGAAGGGGTTGAGCTTAAAATCCTGGTCCTCCCAAAGGGGCAGGACCCTGATTCCTACGTGCAGAGAGAAGGTGCTGATGCCTTTAAACTGGCTGCTGACAAGGCCATGTCTGTGATGGATTTTCTGACTGACACTGCCATGAAAAAGTTCGGTCCTTCTGTAGAGGGGCGGATAGCTGTTTTGGAAGAGATGATACATCCCATTGCTCAGATTGAGGATAGTGCCGCAAGGTCCCTTTATGTGCGGGAACTTGCCCAGCAGCTTGGGATCGACGAAGCAGCGGTTCTCGAAAAGGTTCGAAATGCGGTTTCGGGCCAGGGGGGCGGGAAGTTTTTAAAAGCGTCCGGTAAAGGCCATGTGTCAGGTCATGGTTCTTCAGGTGAGGAGCTTGAGTCCCACAGAAGGGAAGAGCAGATGCTTGCCCTGATGATTCAACACCCCGGGGTCAGGCAGGAAGCCGTAAAACAGGGTATTCTGGACTGCTTCTACTGCGAACGGTTCAGGCGGGTAGGCAGGGTTGTAGCAGGATTTGATGCAGATACCCAGGTGACGGCGGCAGGTATGATGGCAGCCATGGAGGACGATCAGGATCGACAGCTTGTGGCTACCCTTGCCATGATGGATAGTGGTCACATAAATGATCAAAGCAGCGACCGAAATAGTGATAGAAGTAATGATGTTCTGGAAAAATCTGTCTTTTTAATGAAAAGGATTGTCAAGGTGAGGGCTAAAACAGAAAATACCCTGACAAACGAGATAAAAAGGGCGGAACAGGGCGGCGATTCCCAGCTTCCTTTCGAGCTTTTAAAAAAGCGGCAAATGGAAATCAGGAAACTGCATGGATATGAATAACAACAAAAAGCCTTCTGGAGGCATTTTTTATGGCAGCAGAATCGGTTGAAACACAGGAGAATACAGCTGTCTCTAAAGAAGTATTAAAAGGGCTGATTGCACGGGGAAAGAAAGAGGGTTCTCTCTCCTATGCCGAAATCAATGAGGCTATTTCAGACAACTTGAAATCTTCGGATCAGATTGATGACATAATGGTGATGTTCAAGGAGCTTGGAATAGATCTGATTGACACGGACAAGGGTGAGCAGCCAAAGGGTAAAAAGATTAAGGCGGCTGCTCCTAAGGCGGCTAAGGTGGCTAAACCAGTCAAGGCGGTCAAGGTGGTCGAGGACGATGCCGGGGAGAGTGATGACGGTGCTGCTGAAGATGATGATCAGGCTAAAAGTCCCAGGAAGAAAGCCAGGTTTGGCAAGGCAACGGCCGCAGATATGGAATTTGGGACAGTTACCGACCCTGTCAAGATGTATCTCAGGGAAATGGGAATGGTCACCCTGCTCAGTCGTGAAGGTGAGATAGAGATTGCAAAAAAAATCGAAGTTGGTGAGCGGGAGGTCTTAAAGGGACTGCTGGCAAGCCCAATTGCCGTTGATCATCTTCTTGCCCTTGGCGGTAGGATGAAGGCCCAGCAGGCCAGGGGGGAGGACAGCCGCCTTCGGCCCAAACATATCTTAAGGGATGTGGACGAGGGTGATGGTGTGGTTGACGAGGTTGCCAAGCTCGAAAAATTTCTGTCCTGCCTGGATGAGATTAAGACGTTTCATCTTCTGAATCAGGAGAAAAGGAGTGAAATTCTTGCAGGCGGTCTTGAACCCCAGGCGGTCCGCAGGTTGAGGGATGATATCCGCAGCAAAAATGAAAAGATATATGAGCTCCTCAAATGCTGGCGGTTTGAAAGCGGGGTTGTTGACAAGATCGAAAAGAGTATCCGGTCAAACATTCACTGGTTTGACACCATGGACGACCTTTTAAAGCGCTGCTCTGCATCGTTAAAGGCCAGAAGGGATGATATGGTCGAGATGCTCGAGGATCGGGAAGAGTTTGTCGCCTGGGTTATGGAGCGCTCTAACATGGAAGAGGAAAGGGCGATAATTCTGCACCAGGATCTGTCTGCCATAACCACCCAGATGGCCGTTCGAAGGGACAATGTCAAAGGGGACGCCCAGGCCCTTAAGAAGATCATAAAGGGCATCGACAAGGGCAGAATGATGGCAAAGTATGCCAAAAGTGAGCTTGTCCGGGCAAATCTTAGGCTGGTGGTGAGTATAGCAAAAAAATACACCAACCGGGGTCTCCAGTTCCTGGATCTGATCCAGGAGGGAAACATCGGGCTCATGAAGGCGGTGGACAAGTTTGAATACCGTCGGGGTTATAAGTTCAGCACCTATGCAACCTGGTGGATACGACAGGCCATTACCAGGGCCATTGCCGACCAGGCAAGAACAATCAGGATTCCCGTTCACATGATCGAGACCATTAACAAGCTGATCAGGACATCCCGGTATCTTGTTCAGGAGATGGGCAAGGAGCCTTCACCCGAGGAGATAGCCGAAAAAATGGAAATCCCCCTTGATAAGGTGAGGAGGGTGTTGAAAATCGCCCGGGAGCCCATTTCCCTTGAGACCCCCATCGGAGAGGAAGAGGACAGTCACCTTGGGGATTTCATTGAAGATAAAAAGTTTTCCCTGCCGTCGGAGGCCGCCATTAACCTGAACCTTGCCGAGCAGACAAGAAAGGTGCTGGCAACCCTGACTCCAAGGGAAGAAAAGGTGCTTCGCATGCGGTTTGGAATCGGAGAAAAGGCGGACCACACCCTGGAAGAGGTGGGGCGTGATTTTACGGTAACAAGGGAAAGGATTCGGCAGATCGAGGCCAAGGCTTTGAGAAAGTTGCGTCATCCTACCAGAAGTCGTAAATTAAAGAGTTTTATAGAGATTTAATGCTTGACATACCAATGCCAATCTATATAATACTCAAGTTTTGTTGATGGGTGATTCGGGCCCATAGCTCAGTTGGAAGAGCCACCGGCTCATAACCGGTCGGTCCCTGGTTCGAACCCAGGTGGGCCCACCATCATTACGAGTAGTAAAGGCTGTATTTAAACGTGACAATGGGTAAAAATGCACATATGACAATGTCATTGAAGGCTTGCTTTAAAAAAAGATGTTCTGATATAAAATGCCCTGATCAAGATAGAATGGGAGCGTGGTATCTGATGCCACGCTCTTTTTACTTTTATCCATTTGGTCATCGGGTTGATGATGAAAAAATGAGGAAACATTGACACCCTCACTAGGGGATCTGCTCGACTTCATTGACCAAATGGCTCCCTTTGCCCTTGCCGAAACCTGGGATAATTCAGGGCTTCAGATAGGCGACAGGCAATGGCCCTGCTCAAAGATTCTTGTGGCCCTGGATGTGACACCGGCCGTCATGGCAGAGGCTGTATCCTGGGGCGCCGATCTTGTTCTCACACACCACCCGCTGATAATGAGCCCGCTTGCTTCCATTGATTTTTCTTCCATTCCAGGTTCCATCATTTCCCTTTGCGCATGTCACAGGATTTCCGTTGTTTCTGCTCACACAAACCTTGACAAAGCAAACCCCGGTCTGAACGATTATTTTGTACAGAAAATTGGTTTGGTGTCAGTTGGCAGCCTTGAACCATTGATACCGGAGAAACAGACACCCTTTGCCGGAACCGGCAGGGTATTAACCCTTAAAGACCCTTGCACCTTTCGCACTCTGAGTGAGCAGGTCCGGTCAAGTCTTAATGTCTCCGGGGTGAGGTGTGTGGGTGGCCTGGATATGATGGTGGAGCGTGTTGCCGTATGCACGGGAAGCGGTGGTTCCCTTGTGAAGACCTTCCTGGAGTCGGGGGCCGACGTTTTTATTACAGGAGATGTCAAGTACCATGAGGCAAGGGATGCTGAACAGGCAGGTGTAGGACTCCTTGACGTGGGACATTTTGCCTCCGAGCGAATGGTTGTGGATCTTTTTTGTGAGCGCCTCACGCAATGGGCTCAAACATCGGAAGTTGAGGTCAAAGTCAGAGTGTTTGACGGCGAGAGTGATCCTTTCAGGATTGTGGGTGGTGAGTAGTGGGTAGTGGATGGCTGCAGGGGCTCCCCTTGCGGGTGCCCTTTATGACGGCTTTAATAAAACAAATACCCAGCTACCAGTTGGAAGCGAGTTTCATATATAAAAGATAAGGCCTGGTCACCGAAATATGGCTGCCAGGCCGGCACAGGGGAAGAAAAGATGCAGGAGATAACCAGGGAGGATATCGGTATCCTTGTCAAGCTTCAAAAGGCCGAGACAGAGACCGTTCGTATTGAGTCTTTTCTTAAAAAGATAGAAACGGAAAAGATCGGTGTTGAAAAAGAGCTTGTTGCCTTTAAAACAGCCCTTGAAAATTACAAAGACGCACTGGGTAAGGCCGAGGCCCTTTGCCGGGATACCGAGGCTGAGGTTCAGATGCTTGGCGAACGTGTCGTTAGAAGCAATGAAAAATTAAGGCAGGTCAAGACCAACAAGGAGTATCAGGCTCTCCAGCGGGAGGTTGACGACAACCGAAAACGAAAGGAAGCCCTTGAAACTAGCTTTGTCCAGTTCCTTGAAGACAAGGAGGCAAAGGAAACCCTTGTCTCCCATCGAGAGGTCGAGCTTGCCCAGCTGACAGAAAAGATACGGGCAGAGCAGGAGGAGATGGATAAAAAGGGGCAGAACGATCGGGATCTCCTCGATCAATACCGCCACCAGCGGGAAGAGATCGGTGAAAAGCTTGAACCTTCCCTTTACCGGCAGTTCAATCAGATCTCTGATGCCAACGGCGGTCTTGCCGTGGTGGAGGTGAGGGAACGCCTGTGCAGGGGATGTTTCATGAGTATTCCCCACCAGCTCTATATTGAGGTCCAACGCTGTAACAGCTTGATTTTGTGCCCCCAGTGTAATAGAATCCTTTACTTTGCCGAACCCGAGAAAAGCACGGTTCAGACAGAGTAACGGCATATTAGGACCAGAAAAAATTTAGAGGCGAACAAAATTTAGAATTAGAAAAGTATACGGTCGGACCAGACTAAACGATCGCGGGATCGAAAGATCCGGAGGAAAGTCCGAACACCCTAGGGCAGGACGCTCCATAACGTGGAGTCGCAGCAATGTGAAGGAAAGTGCAACAGAGAGTAGACCGCCTGACATCCTAAGGGATGACAGGTAAGGGTGAAACGGTGCGGTAAGAGCGCACCAGTTTTCCAGGTGACTGGAAAAGCTTGGTAAACCCCGTCCGGTGCAAGACCAAATAGAGAAGCGTTTGAGGGCTGCCCGTCCGAGCTTCCGGGTAGGTCGCATGAGGTGCACGGCAACGTGCATCCTAGATGAATGATCGTTGCCTTAACATCGGGTAACCGTGTTGGGGAACAGGATTCGGCTTACTGGCTGATCCGACCGTATTTCTATAAAAAAGCTGATGCTTGAGGATAGATTATGTTAGTAATCGAAGAACTTAAGGTCGAGGTTGAAGGAAAGGAAATTCTCCAGAACGTCAACCTCCATGTTCCCAGGGGAGAGACCCATATCCTGTTCGGGCCCAACGGGTCGGGTAAGACATCCCTGATGATGACCATCATGGGCTTTTCCGGGTACAAGGTGACCCGGGGACGGATCCTGTTCAAGGGCCAGGATATCACCCTGATGCCCATCCACGAACGGGCAACCCTTGGTATTGGTGTGCTGTTCCAGCGGCCTCCCACCATCAACGGTCTCTCCACCCGCCGTATGGTTGAAATTTGCGCCAGGGGAAGAAAGATCGATGTTGATGCCATGTCTGAGAGCCTTAATTTCAAGGATTTTCTTGAAAGGGACGTGAACAGCAACCTCTCAGGCGGTGAGATCAAGCGTAGCGAGCTCCTCCAGCTTGCTGCCCAGGCCCCTGATCTTCTGCTCCTTGACGAGCCTGAATCAGGCGTGGATCTTGAGTCCATTGTCCTTCTCGGAGAGAGCATCAATGAGCTGCTCAACCGGGGGATAAAAAAACAGCCTGCCTGCCACAGGCTTTCCATCAACGGCAACAGAAAATCAGCTTTGGTAATAACACACACCGGTCACATCCTTGATTACATCACGGCCGACAGGGGCCAGGTGCTCTACAATGGTCAGCTCCGCTGTTCACGTAATGCCAGGGAAATTTTAAAGTGGATCAGGGAGTATGGATATGAGGAGTGTGTAAGATGTTCAGCTTGAACGACCCTATAAATAACCCTGGACATCAGTCCAGGGGTGACCTTGAAAATGACCCGAATGTTGTTGAACTTTCGAGCTTCAGTCTCCAGGCCGGTGAGCATGCTTTTAAGGATAGTCTTGACGGCTTAGATCCTGACGATGCCCGGGAGTTCATCAAGGTTGGTATTGAAAAACAGTCGTTGCTGAGGTCTGGTTCTTTTATTCAAAAGGACGCCTCAATAGTTCATTGCAATCGTTCAAGTGAAGGGGTTGAGATCTCGGGTATTGCCCAGGCCCTGGAAAAAGACCCGAGTCTCGAACAGTACATGTGGACCCTGCTTGATCCTGAAAAGGATGATCTTTCAAAATTTGCCAAGGATTCACCTCTCCAGGGATTCTGCATTCAAACAAAGCCCGGGGTCAAGATAGAAAAACCCCTTCAGACCTGTCTTCACATTGCAAAGGATGGTTATGCCCAGAGGGTGCACAATCTCATCATCGTTGAAGAGGACTCTGAGGTTCACATCATTGCCGGGTGTTCCACCGCAGGCCACGTTGAATCTGGACTTCACCTGGGGCTTTCCGAGTTTTTCGTTAAAAAAGGGGCAACCCTCAAGTATACAATGATTCATGAATGGGGCAGGAAGATAGTTGTCCGCCCCAAAACAGCCGTGCATGTTGAGGAGGGTGGGGTTTTCATTTCAAACTACATCTCCCTCAAACCAGTTGGCTCCCTTGTGTCTAACCCCGTTACCTATCTTGAAAAGAACGCCACGGCAAGGTTTAACTCCATTCTGGTGGCGGGTGAAGGAACATACATGGATGTGGGTTCTGTTGTGGAACTCAGGGGTCCCGGCGCAAGGGCCGAAATCATCTCAAGGGCCATTGCAGCAGGTGGCACCATCATCTCAAGGGGACATTTGAAGAGTATGGTGCCCGGGGTCAAGGGACATCTTGAATGCAAAGGCTTGATCCTTAAAAATGGACTCCTCCACGCCATTCCGGAACTTTCCGGTTTTACCCCCGGGGTGGAGCTTTCCCATGAGGCGGCTGTTGGAAAGATTGACCGGCGTGAGATCGAGTACCTCATGGCAAGGGGTCTTGACGAGGAAGAGGCTATCTCCACCATTGTCAGGGGATTTCTAAACGTGGATATCGATGGCCTTCCGGCAGAGTTAGTGGCCAGGATGGACAGGGCGGTTCAGGAGACTGAGCAGGACATGATGTGATTCCTGGTCTGGAGTTTTAATATTTCCCATGGCAAATTCGTGTGCAATTTCATTCAGGGAAAAGGCAAACCTCTTTTCCTTTGAGTATTTAAAATGCGTTCGTTTTATAGAAGGTGTGGATTCAGAAGATTATATCCTCACCAAGAAACTCTATTCCAAGCTGATAACAGCCTCCCATCTGTTGGAGGATTTTCTGGATTTCCACGGGGCAAAGAACAATCGAGAGTGGGTCTTTTACCGGGAGCTGTCGGCGGCAATGCGACATCTTGCCCTTGCCGGTTACTCCCAGAAGCATATCCTCAACCGCATCGGGTTTTATGAACTCAAAGAGACCGGGAAGTTTAAGCTGGAGTCCACCGATACTCTGTTGATGATCCAGGACTCGTTAAAGCTTGCAGCTCCGGTAATCCTTGCCGAGGCATCTAAGCTTGGCATCGAGATTCCAGCCATTGGTTATGATATACGCTATTTCCCGGGGATCATGACCGGCGAACAGTTAGAGCATAACATCGACGACCTTGAGGACCGGGATCGCCAGCAGCAGAACCTGACAAGCATTGCAAGTGATTTTCTGGATCTGATAAAAACCTTTGAGCCTCTTTTCTTCTATGAGCGTCACAACAGTCACACCATCAGGGAGCTTGTTCCATCCAAGGTTAACGAGGTGGGTATCCGCCGTTTTGAGATGCTTCTGCACAACCTTCAGAGTTCGTTTGACTCCTATGTGATCCATGGTGGTTTTTTCCACGGAAATAGAAGGCTCAAGGAGCTTCGAAGCCATTTTTCCATTGTGTTTCATATCCTCCAGGTGATGGGCCGCCTGCTTCACTTTTACGAGCGTCATCTCTATGACGTTGAGTATAAGGACATGTACAAGAGTGTGAGCGAGTCTTTGGCCAATATCATTGATCCAGACCTCCTCCTGGATCGGGCCATCAACTACGGTCTTTTTTACGCTGGACAGTTTTTAAGCTCGGGGAAAGAGATTACCATGGACGTACTGAACCAATATATCGATCGTTCGTCCATCCTGGTGGGAATTCCAAAGGAAAGGGGATTCCACAGCCGTCCAAGCCTTCTTGTGGCAAAAATAGTCCAGCATTATGGCGGCGAGGTAACCATGGTCGTTGGGGAAGACAGCTTTGATGCCTCGAGTGTTCTTGACATGCAGTGGGCCGGGGGCAAGATAAAAAAAGAGGATGTTGAAGAGGTGGAATTCAGGGGCGATTCAAGGGCACTTGCCGATCTTAAGGTGCTGGCCCGGGTCAACTACGGAGAGGATTCCATGGGCAAGGGGGTTCCTTTGCCGCCGGAACTCTCCTATTTAAGGTAGTAGACAGTAAGTAGTAGTCAGTAGATAGTGAGATGTAGGGGCGATCCCTTGCGGTCGCCCTCTGTGACGGTTAGCTCGGTGTGAGTTTCATATTTAAAAAACCTGCATAACCAGAGCAGGGACAGTAGGTAGTAGAGATAAATGGACAACTCAATATTAGAACTGCCGGATGATCTTAGTTATTATAGGGATGCCTTTGCCCTTATTGTCGCAGGCGGCCGGGGAGTTCGTATGGCATCACCCCTGCGCAAGCAATATCTTGATCTTGCCGGTCTTCCAATCCTTGCCCGTACCCTGAAACAATTCATCGATTATAAAGGTATTAGGGCTGTTGTCGTGGTTGTCCCGGACCAGGATATGGAGTTCTGCATCGAGGAAATCCTGAAGCCCCATGGGCTTGAAGATGCGGTTTTGCTGGTGGCGGGGGGGAGTGACCGCCAGGCGTCTGTTCGAAACGGGCTATTAGCGATCATGAAACTAAAGGATAACGGTTGCCTGGTCATGATACATGACGGGGTAAGACCCTTTGCTGAGCATTCCATGATCCAGCGCTGCCTTGAAGCAGCCAGGAGGCACGGGGCAGCCATTCCTGTAGTCCCGGTAACAGATACCCTTGTAAGGGGTGATAAAGAGGGTTTTGCCGTAAAAAATGTTGAGAGGAACGCATTGTTCCAGGTTCAGACCCCCCAGTGTTTTGACCTTGATCTTGTGTTTGCGGCCCATGAACATGCCCTTGAAACAAGATTTGTCGGAACCGATGACGCCTCCCTGGTAGAGCATCTGGGCCACCGGGTGTTCATGACCCTGGGAAGTTCGACAAACATTAAAATCACCACCAGGGACGATCTTCTTCTCGCCCATGGCCTGGTTAATCTGGAACGTTCAAAAGCGTAGTCTCCTCACCCATGTAGTTTCTCAATCGATATTCTTTTTCAGTTTTTTGAACCAGATAGTTTTCGTCCGTGAGGGGGATCTTCCCGATATTTGTGGCTATCACATGGGCCGGGCGGGCAAGGCCGGTTGTGTGGCCCTGGAGTCCATTCCGAATAAGTTCAGCTCCCTTTTCAACGCCCGTTCTGAAGTGGTCGATACCGGGTGCCGCCTCACACAGAAACAGGTAGTAGGGCCGAATCCTCGTGTAAACAAGCTTCTGGTGAAGCTCTCTGAAGGTTTTTACGTCGTCGTTGATCCCCTTGAGGAGCACTGCCTGGTTGCCTACGTTCACCCCGCACTTTAAAAGATCAAACACGGCCCTGGCCGTCTGTTCGGTGATCTCTTTTGGGTGGTTGCACTGGGTGTTGATCCAGATGGGAACCTTGTGGAAATCGCCGAGGATCTCCATGAGATCCGGGGTTATTCTCTGGGGAAGGTTAATGACGGTTCTTGTGCCGAACCGGATCATTCGTACATGGTCGATTCTTCTGAGCCGGGTGATAAGGTCACAGAGCACCCGGTCCGACAGGAGAAAGGGATCACCGCCGGTTACAAGGACATCCCTGATCTCCCTGTTCTTTTTGATCCATTCGATTCCCCGGTCAATGTTGAATTCAAGCCTGAGACGCCGGTCAACCACCACCTCCCGCCTGAAACAGTGGCGGCAGTAGGATGCACACGAGTCTGTCACGGTAAAGGCAACCCGGTCCCGGTACTGCCGGGCGATGGAGTCAGGGCGTTCAGGGTCAATGTTCCGGTTCTCGTGGAACACGAGGTAATCTTTGACTCCATATCTGCTTTCAAGTTCTTTCAACGACGGGACGATCTGACGTCGAATGGGGCAGCAGGGGTCGTCCCTGTCCATTAAAGAGGCAAAGTAAGGGGTGGCACCCCAACGGGTTTCAAGGGTAGTGATGGCCGCCGCCTCTCCCGGGGTGAGGTTAATAATCCTGCCTAATTTATCAGGGGTGTTGATCATCCCCTTAATCTGGGAAATCCAATCGTCCATTTTCTGTTTGCCTCTTTTTTTAGTGTGTAGGAGGACAGTTCCTACCAGGATTTGCCTATCGTGTAAAGGATCTGGTGGATTTCCTACAAAATGGTTGACACCTGAAGGGCTAACAGATATCCGTTCCTAGGGAGAAATAGCGTTTGAACTCATAATTCGATAAGGAGGATGTCTGTATGGTGGATTTTTCGTTGCAAGGCAAAATAGCGGTAATTACAGGGGCGAGCAGGGGCATTGGCCGGGCAATAGCCATGGCTTTTGCAGAGCATGGCGCCCTTTGCATTCTGGTGAGCAGGAAAATTGAGCGCCTGGAAGAGGTGGTCCATGAGATCCGGGCAAAGGGGTTCAAGGCCGAAGCCATTGCCTGTCACATGGGGTATGAGGATAGAATTGAGGCCCTGTTCAAGACCATTGAGGATCGCCATGGCAGGGTGGATATCCTTGTGAACAATGCCGCCACCAACCCCCACTTCGGCAATATGCTCGATGCTGATGCAGGCATGTGGGACAAGATCATTGACGTTAACCTCAAGGGACCGTTCTTCATGATAAAAAAGGCCGTACCCATGATGATAAAAACCGGCGGCGGGGCCATTTTGAACATTGCGTCTATCAACGCCCGGCGACCGGGTCTCATGCAGGGGGTTTATTCCGTGTCCAAGGCGGCTCTTGTCTCCATGACCGAGGTGTTTGCAAAAGAGCTTGCACCCTTTAAGATCCGGGTGAATGCAATGCTTCCAGGCCTTACCGATACCGATTTTGCAAGTGCCCTGATCAAGAACCCAGAGATCCATGATTTTGTGGTAAAGCAGATCCCCATGGGCCGCCATGCCCAACCATCGGAAATGGCGGGAGCCGCCCTTTATCTTGTTTCGGATGCCGCATCCTATACCACTGGAATCAGCCTTGCCTGTGACGGCGGCATATTGATATAGGAGAAGACAATGGAAACCATTAAATACAGAGTCGAGGGGGCCGTGGGTTATCTTACCCTTAACCGGCCGGAAAAGTATAATGCAGTGAATCATGATATGATGGAGGCCCTCCACGCCTTCTGGCTCGAGCGCCGCACAGATGAGAATACCCGGGTGATTGTCCTTGATGGAGGCGATGCCAGGGGGTTTTGTGCAGGGCTTGACATGGAATCCCTGGGGCCTGCTATTTTTGAAATGACACGGGTTCAGGCCTATGATTCCCAGGCGAGGCTGTCCAGGCTGCTGCTTGCCATGCGCACCGCTCCCCAGCCGATCATCTCCTGCGTCCATGGGGCTGCAGCAGGTCTTGGGTTTTCCTTTGCCATGGCCTCTGATCTTCGTATCATCACCGATGACGCTAGGTTTTCAGCCGCCTATATCAACATTGGCCTGGGCGGGGCAGACATGGCTTCCAGTTATTTTCTCCCAAGGCTTATCGGATCGGGCAGGGCAAACGAGTTCTTGCTGACCGGCAACTGGATGAATGCAGATGATGCCATGGCCTTGGGATTTGCGAGCCGCAGGGTTAAAAGGGAGGATCTTATTTCAACGGCAACAGGGCTTGCCGAAACCATGGCATCCAAGGATGCCCTTGGGTTGCGTATGACCAAGGAGGCGTTGAACATCAATCTGGATGCCGGCGGCCTTGAGGCGGTGCTTCAGATGGAGGATAGAAACCAGATGATGATTCATTTTTCCCATCAAAAGCGGTAGGCAGCAGGCAGCAGGCAGTGGGCAGTAGGTAGTAGACAGTAGACAGTAGGCAGTAGGGCGTGGGCTTGGTTCGCTACACGAATTGTCCCTGCATTCCACTACCTGCTAACCTGCCGGAAGATTTGTCCCAGAAAGTCTTTAGCCCAAGTCAGGGCCATCTTCCCGGTTTTCCTTTTCGGCAAATGCAATGAACAGGGCTTCCACCATGTTGCCGATGCGATGCATGTGGTGTTCACGTTCCTTGTCACTCCTGCCGGGATAGTTTCTAAAGGCAATGAGAATTCCGCTCAGGCTTGAAAAAAGGGTGTGGGCGAGAAGCCTTGTATCGGCCTTGAACCCCAGGCGTTTGAACAGGGTTTCAAAAAGATTCAGCATCTCCCTTGCCACCATGTCGAGTTTTTCAACCGAACCTGTTTCCCGGTTGCCGTGGAGGGCAAAGTGGGTGGTCATGCGCCACTGGGGTTCGTGTACAAGGTAATAGCCCAGAAAGAGATCAATCACCCCTCCTATTGTGAGTTTTTCCTGTGGCCGGTCATTGATGTGATGGTTAAGAGCGTTGATGAAGTTTTGTGTGTCCCTGACGGTTATCTCCACATGGAGCTCTTCCTGATTTGTGAAGTAGGTATATATGGAGGATTTGGAGATGCCGGCTTTCTGGGCGATTTCAGCCATGCTGACCCTGTCATAGGTTTTTTCCCCAAAAACGGTTCTGGCAGCTTCAATAATGAGGTCCTGCCTGAGCGTTCGTTCCTTTTCCTTTAATTGGTCAAGGGTGCTTTTTTTCATTGTGTTTTAAGTGTCTCCATGGATGTTTACGTAAAAATCCCGTCGAAGTCTCACCATATACGGAGTTTCTTTGTTCTTTGAACCCGAGGGCCAGCTCCTGGTCTGACCGTGGCGGTTAAAATAAGATCAAGATTATCATTAAAATAAATTTCCATCAAGTCATGGTTGACATGATGATCGCTGTTCAATATAAGAACCCATGGCCGGTTAATGGTAAATGGGCAAAACACCTGATCATTGAATGTGCGGGTCTGCCCGGAAACACCAGGAGGAAAAGAGTGGAAGGATTCAAACGTTTTCATGAAGTTGCAGCCGCACCTGGCGACTATGCCGGGCAATGGAAGAAAAAAACGGGGGGCAGAATCATGGCCTTCCTGTGCAGCTATGCCCCTGAAGAGATTCTGGTCGCCGCCAACATTCTTGGCTACAGGCTTTTGGGTACCCAAAAGCCTATTCTCCGGGCCGATGCCCATTTGCAGTCCTATTCGTGCACCCTTGTCCGGGGGGTTCTTGAGGAGGCCCTTGCCCAAAGGCTTGACTTTATTGATGGGATTGTGTTTCCCCATACCTGTGATTCTATCCAGCGCCTTTCAGATATCTGGCGTATGAACCTGAAAGAGGGGTGCCACATGGACCTTGTGCTGCCTGTGGATCTTACAACCCCGGCTTCTCTTGATTATATGACAACCATCATGGAGGAGTTTGCCCATGATCTTGAACAGCGCTTCGATATAGAAATCACCCGGAAGGATCTTGAACGGGCCGTTTCAACCTGCAATGCCATTCGAAAGTCTGTGATGGAAATTTATGCCTTGAGAGCGAGGGTGCCTGAATCAATTGCCGGTGGTGATCTCCACGCCATGGTCAAGGCGGGGATGGTTATGGACAGGGAAGAATACCTGACCCTTGTTAAAGGATTGTCCGATGAACTGACACACAGATTCAACGTTCAAGGTCAAGCCCAGGATCAGGCCTCTGGATTACGGGGCAAAAGGATTGTTTTGTCCGGAGGCCTCTGCAACATGCCAGATCTTTTTACGGTGATCGAAAATGCCGGGGGGGCCGTGGTCATGGATGATCTCTGCACGGGAACCCGGTTTTTCGAAGGAATTGTCGAGCCTGAAGAAAATATTTTCAGGGCCATTGCCCGGCGCTACCACGGCAGGATCGTATGTCCCTCAAAGCATACCGGCATAAGGGCCAGGGGAGAGGCCCTGGTGAAAATGGTTAAACAGAGCCGGGCCCATGGGGTTATGTTTTTTTGCCTCAAGTTCTGCGATCCCTTTGGGTTTGATTATCCCTATATCAAAGAGCTCCTGGATAAGGAAGGGGTTCCGAGTATGCTTTTTGAGCTTGAGGATGCCCTTTTGGTGGACGGTCAACTTCAGACCCGGTGCGAAGCCTTTATGGAAATGCTGTAAGAGGAGAGAACTCGGATGAGTAAAAATAAAAAAAATGAAAATGGCATGGCTCAAGGCCAAACTCCGAAGAACCGCCCGTGGGAACCGACAAAAACAAGGTGTGTCAAGACCATGAAGGAGATCATGACCACCTATTATATCGATGCAAAGACCGCCCGGGAGAACGACAAAAAAGTGGCATGGATAACCAGTGGAGGGCCAGTTGAGCCCTTGATCGCCATGGATGTGATTCCAGTATATCCGGAAAACCACGGCGCCATGATCGGAGCTTCAAAAATGGGGGCGGATCTGTGCGCCAGGGCAGAAGAGATGGGGTATTCCCGGGATCTTTGTTCCTATGCAAGGGCTGACATTGCCTGCGCGACTATGGACGGCGGCCCCATTGGCGGCCTTCCAAGGCCTGATATGCTGGTCTGCTGCAACAATATCTGCGGTACGGTCCTGAAGTGGTACGAGGTCCAGGCCCGTTTTTTCAACGTGCCCCTGTTCATCCTTGATACCCCCATAATCCACACCACCTACTCCAGGGCCCAGCATCAATATGTGACGGCTCAGTTTCACAACTACATTGCTTTTTTAGAAACCCACACTGGTAAATCCTTTGATTTTGATCGGTTAAAGGAGGTGGGACGACTGTCGGTCAAGGGTCAGAAACTCTGGAAAAAGGTGCTCGACACTACCATAAATCGGCCGGCCCCCATGAGTGCCTTTGACGCTTTTTTTCACCTTGCCCTGATTGTGACCCTGAGGGGTACAAAGATTGCCGTGGATTATTACGAGGCACTGTTAGCCGAGATGAACGAGCGGGTCAGCCTTTGTATCTCGGCCGTTCCCAGGGAAGATATAAGGCTCTTGTGGGATAATCTTCCCGTATGGTATCGTACCAAATGGCTCTCCAACACCTTTGCCTCCCATAACGCCTGCCTTGTGGCAGACACATATACCTCGGCCTGGTGCAGTTCCCTAGCCTATCTTGACGAGAACGATTTTTTCAACTCCATGGTGGAGGGATATTCAAGGATTTACCTTAACCTGGGGGTGGATGCCATGGCCAGGGAGGTCCTTACCATGCTCGACCGTTACAGGGCCGACGGTTTAGTCATGCATTCCAATCGCAGCTGCAAGCCTTATTCTCTTGGTCAGTACGATATCCAGCGGATAGTGCAGGAACAGGCAAAAGTGCCGGTCCTGATCATGGAGGCGGACATGTGTGATTCCAGAAACTTTTCAGAGAGTCAGATCCAGACAAGGATTGAGGCCTTTATGGAGGTGGTTAGATCCGGCCGGTAACCATAATCTCAGATTTTACAACTCCATCTCTCTTGGGAATTTCTGAATTCTCCTATTGACACCATAAAGTCAGATCCCTTATAGTATGGCGCTGTACAGGATAAATAGCATGGTGGAGTTTTTCATGGTTCGGATCAAAATCTGGAGGCAGATATAATGGCGGGTAAACCAATTTTAAAGATTGGGCATCTAAAGATAACAGATCACCTCATCCTCGGCGTCACCGATCTGAAGCTGAAAAAAGGTATGGAAACCTTTGACCACTGCACCATACAGACCGTTCTGAAGAACGGGTGGAACGAAGTTGCAGATGCCCTTGCCACAAAGGCCCTGGATGGAGCTCTCATCCTTGCACCAACGGCAATGGACCTCTATAAGTCGGGAGTGGGGCTGAAACTGCTCCTCCTTGCCCACCGTTCCGGCAGTATTTTGGTTAAGAATAAACGGGCAAACATCCAGAAGATCGAGGATTTTGCCGGCAAGACAGTGTTGATACCCTACCAGCTCTCCATTCATAATATGCTGTTCCATAGGTTGCTGTCGGAAAAGGGATTGAAGCCTGGAAGATCGGGTGAAAGCGGTGTGGATGTGATCCTCGAGGTTGTGGCACCCTTTCAGATGCCCGAAGCCCTTGAATATGACGAAGATGGAGAAATCGGTGGATTTATAGTTGCAGAACCCATTGGCTCCCAGGTGATTGCATCGGGCCTTGGTGAAGAGTTTTTTCTTTCAAAGGACCTTTGGCCGGGTCACCCCTGCTGTGTTTTTGTCATGGGGGACGAGATCATTGAAAAGCATCCGGATGCGGTCCAGGAGCTGACCACAAGTTTTGTCAAATCAGGCCTTGCCATTGACGCCCAGCCAGATCCGGCATCGGCCATTGGCGCCAAGTTTTTATCCCAGGAAAAATCGGTCATTCAAAAGGTGCTGACCGATCCCCCAGACCGGATTACAACAGGCAACCTCTTTCCCGTTGTTGAGGATCTTGACACCATCCAACGCTACATGATGGATAAGATGAATATCATGACCAGCCTCATTGACCTTGACAGCTTTGTGGATACACGTTTTGCCAAGACTGCCAAGGCCAAATAAACAGGGTGTTTATTTTTTTACGGCATCGATGAACCTGTAAATCTGCTCAATTGCCCTGGTGCTCCATCGTGGTTTGCCTGAAAGGGTCAGAACCCCTTCGTCGTTAAACCTGCCCGTTGTCTCGTCAACGCTTAACCCCTGCTTCTTCAGCTGGATAATGATGTTGATGATTTCAGATTTATACAGTTCAAAATTTTCTTCAGGTGTGATCAATGGCCTGATTCCGGGGCTCGCCTTTTTCTCCTCCACAAGCATGCCAAGATTGTCCAGCCCGGGATAACCCTCGTCCTGGATTCTGGCCTCTTTTTTTGCTCCTCCCACCGGCTGAGGCTGACTCATGTGATCCTTTTGTTTTTTTCCCTCGTCGTTTACGAGCAGGTTTAAATCGTCCAACGGTTCCAGGCTCTCGTGGTCCACGAGCATGCTCAAGTCGTCCAGAGGCTCCTTAAGGTCGTTGTCTAAAAGCAGGTTGAGGTCGTCCAGAGAATCTTCCTGGTCCTCGTCCACAAGAAGGCTCAGGTCATCCAGGTTGAGGTCCTTGAATCCAAATTCATGGGCAGGAGGCTCATCCTTGAATAGAGAAGAAAGGTCATCCATGTCAAGATCGTCGAGTTCCGGTTCATCGTACACAAGGGGGGAGAGGTCGTCCGTGTCTTTGATCAGCTCCCCCTTGGGTGGGGCTGTTTCATGGGTTCCAGGTGCCTGGCTCTGGTCCATGTCCAACTCCTGGTCAAAATTGTGATCAAGGCCCAGGGCACGGGTTGTCTCTAACAAGAGCTCCCTCGGTATCAAGTTTTTTCGAACTCCAATTTCCGGAGGCGCATGATTAATCTGACCGAGGGCCCTTGCAATGGCGTTCATGGCAAGGGCCTTTTGTTCTTCTGCCGCAGCCCTTTTCTCCATTGCCCTGGCCTTTTGTTCTTCCGCCCCTGCCCTTCGTTCCTGGGCTGTTGCGATTCTCTCTTGCAGGGAAGTCATGGTCCCAAGGATGGATTGAATCATCTCCAGGCTGTTATCCGTTGTTCCCTGGATCTTTTCTTCGTCTTTTTTGTGGTCGGTCTGTTGTCGGGCAGTAGAGGCTCTGTCAGCAAGAAGGGTTTCAATTTGCGTTGGGATCATGCCCTGGTCTATTTTGTCGGCAATCATCAAAAGCGTGGCAATCGATTCTTTTGCATATTGTTTCTGTCCCCTGTCAATCCTGTGGATAAACCACGGAGTGAAGCGGTTCAGCCAGAATCGTACTGAGGACTCCCCCTGGTTTATCTCCCTTGCAAGTTCTGAAGGGGTGAAAAAAATATTTTCGGGCATTGTAACCTCTGCTCCAGTTTGAAAATTCGTTCCTGACATCAGGACTTGTTCCATGTTTTTTATTACAATACCATATCTTTTACCAAGGATGAACTTTTATGTGATTTTTTCATCGGATATGGGCAGAACAGGATCTCCTTTACGGTTAGACTAAAGGAGGTTCTGCTTTGATTGCCTGATCAATAGGGGCACCAAAAATTAGGGGCACCAAAAATTTTATCGGTGAATTTGACATACCAGGCCGCGGACTGCACCTGGACAATATAGGCAACGGCCACCACAAGGGCGGCACTTGTTCCCTCTTTTCCAAACGCATTAATGGCAATTGCAAGGGCAATGGACTTTGCCTTGAGATCCCCTCCCTCAAACACCTTTTTCATGTTGAGGTTTACCATCATGGGATAGACCATGAGAAAGGTAAAGGGAATGATCAGCGCCTTTAAAAATTCCCCATGGAAAATAAAACGAAAGGGGGCGGAATGACTCTACCTACTATACACTGTTATCATTCGTTGTCGCCGGAGGTCATCCCTCGCTCCGGTTGTGTCGGTTTGTACTGCATGGGCATTTTTTTGAAACGTCCGCCATGGATTATGGGGTCTCCCTCGTATCCCAGGGCTTTGAAGTCGATATAGTCGCTCTTGTCGATAAGGTGCTCCACATCCCGTCCCTGGGAACGCATATGGGCAAAGTCGGTTCCCTGGCTTGCCATCTGTTTAAAGTTAAGATCCCGGTTGTCCTGGTGGCAGCGGTTGCAGGTCTTGTCCTGTTGGAGGCTCTCATGGCACTGGACGCAGGAGAGAGCCATGTCGGCTGGCATCACCTCGTGTTCCAACCGCCAGTACATCCAGGTTTCCTTCCATTTGAATGCGCCGCTGTAGTCGAGTTTTGCAGCATCCATTCCATCCACAATGGCCTTTTCCCAGTCAAGGTTCTTCCAGTAGGCGGTCGTATCATTTTCGTCCCTTGGGGAAAGATGGGGAACAATGATATGTTCATGCTCTGCATCCACAGGCTGGATGCCCTTCATTATCTTGAAGGGGGTTATCTTGGAACCGGGGTCATTGATGGATCCCACGGGCTCAGCAAGGTTGATCACAGGTGCGTTGGTATCCACCTTGTCCCCGATCAGGACCCGCCGCATATACCCTGAACTCCAGGCATAATCGGGAACTGAGGACTCTTCCCATTTAAACTCTCCCTTTTTCCAGTCGTAATCGGGTTGGCCGTACTTGTCCTTTTGGGGCTTTCGGCTCTTGTCACCGGCCTTTGACCAGTCCCACCAGGTCTTGGTGGGCTTGCATTTTGCAAACACGGGTGAATGGCAGACGTTACAGTCCAGGGTTTTTACATGCTCGTTCAAGTGGTGGTCTAGTAAACTACCGCAGTAGTGGGGTGTTGATGAGTGGCACCCCTGGCAGGTGACCTTGCCCTCGGCAACCGGGACCGACGAGCTTCTGCCGCTGATTTTGTGGTTTCTTGTCTTGTGACATTCGGTGCAGGAAAAATCATAACCGCCCATGTGAATATCGCAATTTCGGTCGGGTTCGAGGAGCTGTCTTGACATGTCCGCATGTTTGATTGCGTCCCCGCCGCCGCCGTTAAAGTGGCAGGCACCGCAGGTGGCCCGGCTTGAATGACCAACGTTTTCTGCCACAAGCTTCAGGTCCACATCTTTTTCCGGCATGCCCGCTGCGGGCGGGTCTTTCTTATACTTTCCAGTAGTGTCGTGGCAAATCAGACAGTCTATTTTTGTCCGGTCGTTAAAGTCAAATGAATCGTCCTTCCATCCGTATCCTGCATGGCAGCTTGTGCAACGAGCCTCGTTGCTGATTGGGCTGATTCAGTAGTTGTTTAGAGCTGTTGTGCCCTTGCCGTGCATGATTTCCCTCTGATGGCCCTTTGTATAGGGAGATGGTCCCCTCCAGTTCCAGTGGGCGGTTTGAAGCATGTCGGTTGCCTGGGTGTCGTGGCACCTCAGGCATTCTTTGGTTACCTCAAAGGGATCTGGGTTGTCCGAAAGTTTCACATGGGCCTTATGATCGGGCACATGCTGCAGATGACACCCCTTGCAGTCAACCGGACCCTTGGCTTCGGTTCTATGGCATTCCATGCACTGCTGGTGATAGGCCGCCTTTAGTCCGATCCGCTCCGGGTGTTCTGAATCAAAGGATTTCTGGTGGCAGGCCGAGCACCTTGTGGTTTCAAGGGCTGTTTCATCCTTTGGCCTTAAATGGTGGCATTTGGAACAATCCTGGGTCAGGGCTGCATGGCGCTTGTGGGCAAACCTGACAGGTTCGTAATGGTCTTCGCTCTTCTTTATGATGGGGCTGTCTAAAAGGAAATAGACCTCGTTTATATCTTTGAGGGAGATGCCTGCATCCATGAGGGAAATTTTTCGATCCAGGGGCCCCTCATCCTTGTACTCTTTGATGAACGGAACTACCTGTTCGGCCCTTATTTTTGCCTGTTCCTGATCCGGCGCTGTCCACGTCCCGGGTGCCGCAAGAGCTCCCCAGGCAAAGGCGGTCGTGACAATGGTTGTCATTGCCGATAGAACAATTTTTTTTGTCGTTTTTTTTGTCATGAGGCCGCTCCTTTGGGGCTTTGCAATACAGGTAAATAGGTCACAACAACTCGATAGATGAACATCAGGGTTGCCACAAGGCCTAAAGTGACGAGGATCTCGCCAGGGGCAGGAAAGTATGTGCTGTCGGTAATGGGTGATCTATACCCTACAATAAAGACGTTGATCCTGTTTAATACCACTCCCCCCACAATCAGGGTTGCCGCTGTGAAAATCCCTGCTCTTGACTTGCGAACCCGTTTAAAGAGAAGCATGACCCAGGGAATCATCACCCCGAATAGCATCTCGACAATGAATGAGTTTGTCTGGTGGGTGCCGTCAAGGAGGTACACATAGGTGCCTCTGAAGAGCATATCCCCGATCTTTAGAAGCATGTATGTGCCGATAAGGAAGGTTGTGATTCGAGTCAAAGGAGAAAGGATGCTCATTTCAGGATCGAGGTTAAGGGATGATGAGACAAGTGTGGTTTCAAATACCACCATGGGATAACCAACTCCAATGGCCGAAACGAGAAATAGGAGAGGGAGGATGGGGGTGTACCAGAGCGGATGGAGCTTGGTCGGTGCAATGAGCATGAGAGAACCCAGGCTTGACTGGTGCATGCACGAAAGAACGACCCCCAGGATGATCAAGATCCACATGGTCTTGTCAAGGATGGCATCTCCAACCCTGAGGACGGTTTCCAGGGTATTGTTCAACCTGGCAAAGATACCGGGAAGGTTCACCCGGCCTTTGAACTGCTCGGCCACAATGGGGAAGAACTCCAGATAGAGCACGTTCAGGTAGACCATTACGCACATGGCAACCTCAAACAGAACCGAATTGATGTTCCAGTAGATCATGGGTTTCCAGATGGCCCAGGAACGCCCGATATCAACGATAAGGCCCAGCACTACAAAGGTGTAGCCAAGGGCCGCGGTTAAAAGGGCGGGTCTTGTAACTGCTTCATAATGGTGTCGTCCAAGGATGTGGGCAAGGGCTGCAGTTGTGAATCCGCCGGCAGCAAGGGCCACTCCGGTGGCCACATCTATCCCCACCCACAGGCCCCATGGCCTGGCATTGGTGAGGTTTGATACATAGCCGATTCCGCCGATAAATCTTGCAATTATGACAATGCCTCCCGCCGCCATCAAGGCCAGCATAACAAGAACTCCGGGGGTAAAGAGGGGTTTATTCAGGGGCGCAGGTTTCATTTGCCACCTCCAGATTTATCAGTTGGTTTGTCTCCGTGATTGTTCGCCTTGAACATGATCGCCCCCAAAGCTCCAAAAAGGGCGATGGGGGACCATAGATAGCTGAACAAAGAGTGCTGGATGGTTTCGGCAAGTCTTGGCGACGGAGTGTCGGCAAGGACGGGCAGGTTCACCTGTTCAAATGGCACGGACGAGATGTAGAGCCAGGAGGTCCCTCCTGCCTCTTTTTCACCGTACACATGGTCGATGTATTTACCAGGGTTCTCTTTAAGCCTCATTTTGGCAACGTTAAGAAGGTCGGATCTTCGCCCGAAGGTTATAGTCTCGGTGGGGCAGATGGCGGCACATCCGGGAACACCCCCCTGCTTGGATATTATGTCATAGCAGAAGGTGCATTTCATTACCCTCGGGGTGATGGGGTTATCGTACTCATAGGCCGGGATCTCAAAGGGACATGCCACCATGCAGTAGCGGCAGCCAATGCATTTTGTGACATCGTATCTTACGCTGCCGGTTTCATCCTTTGTGAGGGCACCCACAATGCAGGCAGATACGCAGGCAGGATCCTGGCAGTGCATGCATTGTACCTTGGTAAAGGTTGGCAGAGGTTTGTCAAACTCGTCTAATCTGCCTGTAAAATAGCGGTTGATAACGGTAAAGGCATTATGGTCGGGTCGCCGTTTTTTTTCAAAGATGGTGCATTGACAGTTCGGTCGTTCAGGTTCCGGCAGGTCGTTTACCTTGCTGCATGCCTCCTCGCACTTACGGCAGCCAACGCAACGGGTAATGTCCACAAGGCATCCATAGGGATCGGGGGGAGCCTTTGACTCCCATGCCCCGGCAGGGGAGGGCAGGGCAGCAGCAGATGCCGTGGCGGCTCCCATGAATTTAAAGAAATTTCGTCTCGTCAGTTCCATTTTTCCTCCATGCTTTAGGTGAGAATCTCCAGACCAGAACAAAATTAATTAACATATGCAACGGGTGTACCGCCGGTGTTATTTAAAGATAGCTTTTACTTGATCATCAAGTATTAACTATTAAGTAAGAGCTAATAGCTAAAAGCTAAAAGCTAATTGACTGTAACAGTTTTTAATAGTATTTAAACACATGTTTAAACATTTAAATGATTGATAAGGATAAAAGTCAATGAACGACCATGAGATGAACGCAATCTGGAAAAAGATCGTCAACACCATCAATGACGGACTCATGTTCATCAATCCCCAGGGCAAAATTATGATGGTCAACAACGCATTTGAAACCCTTACAGGATATACAGCCAAAGAGGCCGTTGGCATGTCCTGCACCAGGCTCGGGTGTGAAGGATGTGAAAAGACAATGCAGGCAGACAGGTCATCGGCCTGGTGCAAGCTGTTTGAAAAGGGCGAACAGGACATGAAAAAATGCCGCTGTCTGCTTAAATGCAAGGATGGACGGTTCTTGCCGGTGCTGAAGAATGCGTCGATTCTGTGGAACGAAACCAGGACCGAGCCCGTGGGGGTTGTTGAAACCCTGACCGATATTTCAGAGTTGACCCTGCTCGATGAAAAGATTCATATCCTGGCCAGACAGTACGACCGGGAAGGGGAGTTCCAGGGTCTCATCGGTCGATCTTCTGAAATGGAAAAGGTCTTTGAGATGATCCGAAAGGCGGCTCTAAGCAGGGCACCTGTGATCATTCTTGGTGAAAGCGGTACGGGCAAGGAGCTAGTGGCAAACGCCATCCATATGTGCGGTGAACGAAAGAACGGCCCCTTTATCAAGCTCAACTGTGCGGCTCTGAATGAGGCAGTCCTTGAAAGCGAGCTCTTCGGCCATGCCAGGGGAGCATTTACAGGCGCTTACATGAGTCGCATCGGCAGGTTTGAAGCGGCCGATCACGGGGATTTTTTCCTGGACGAGATAGGTGACATCCCCATGACAGTTCAGACCAAGCTTTTAAGGGTCCTTGAATCGGGACAGTTTGAAAGGGTGGGGGATATTTCTCCTGTCAGGGTTGACGTGAGGATAATCACAGCGACAAACAAGGACCTTGAACGGTTGATCGATAATAACCAGTTCCGACAGGATCTATTCTTCAGGATCAACGTCATTCCTATCCATCTGCCTCCTTTGAGGGATAGAAAACAGGATATCCCGCTTCTGCTGGATTCCTTTATCCGGAATCTCAACGTCAAGACGGGTAAGGACGTCACAGGATTGAGCCATGACGCAATGGAAACCGTCATGGATTACTCCTGGCCGGGTAATGTCCGGGAGCTTAAAAATGCAATGGAGTATTCTTTTGTGACCGTTGAAGGGAGGGTGATCCAGCTTGAACATCTGCCCAAAAAGATAAACTCTTCTAAAATTTCAAACCATTACCATCCGTTGGAGTTGGGAACGGTGGAACCCCAGTTCCTCTCAGGTGAAAAGGCGCAGTTGATCCGTGCCCTTGAAAAGACAAGGGGTAATCAGACAAGGGCGGCCGAACTTTTGAACATCAACAGGGTCACCGTGTGGAACCGCATGAAAAAATATGGTATTGACCTGAAAAAGGTTTTGTCTGTATAACCGGCACGGCCGGAGCGAGGGAGGCATCCAGCCACAACGAACATGGAAACTCCTCCAATAACAACGCTTCGGTGGGAGTTTCCTATAAACCCACATGCCCTGGCGGGTATAACAAATAACATTAGGGAGCAAACAATGAAAAAAGTAGGAATAGTAGGTTGGCGGGGCATGGTCGGGTCTGTGCTCATGGAGAGGATGATGGCGGAACAGGATTTCAAGCGTTTTACCCCGCTTTTTTTCACCACCTCCCAGGCCGGAATGAAGGCGCCCGATGTGGGTGTGGATGCGCCGCCCCTGGTGGATGCCCATGACATTGATGCCCTCATGGCAATGGATATAATTCTCTCCTGCCAGGGCGGCGATTATACCGATGCCGTACGGCCAAAGCTTGCAGAAAATGGCTGGAACGGATATTGGATCGATGCTGCTTCTACCCTTCGTATGAACGATAAAAGCATCATCGTGCTCGATCCTGTGAACCAAAGGGTGATCGACCGGGCACTTGACCGGGGAATCAAGAATTATATCGGCGGCAACTGCACGGTATCTCTCATGCTCATGGCCCTTGGCGGCCTGTTTGAGAACAATCTGGTTGAATGGATTTCCTCCATGACCTACCAGGCCGCATCCGGGGCAGGGGCGAAAAACATGGAAGAACTGGTGGCACAGATGGCGGCCATTGGTACCCAATCCGCCGATCTCATCGGCAATCCTTCATCGACCATACTCGATCTTGACCGGAAGGTTACTGAAACCATAAGATCAGCCTCGTTTCCAACGGTTAACTGGGGGGTTCCCCTTGCGGCGAGCCTGATTCCCTGGATAGACAGGGCCATGGAAAACGGCCAGACAAGGGAAGAGTGGAAGGGGTCTGTTGAGACTAACAAGATCCTGGATCGATCGGATAACCCCATACCCATTGACGGTCAATGTGTCAGGATAGGCTCCATGCGGTGTCACAGCCAGGCATTTACCATCAAGCTGAACAAAAAAGTGTCTGTTTCTGAGATTGAGGCAATGCTTAAAGCGAACAATGACTGGGTCAAGGTGGTTCCCAATGTCAAAGAGGAGAGCGTCATCGACCTCACACCTGCCGCAGTTACAGGCACCCTTACCGTTCCAGTCGGCCGCATCCGAAAGATGAACCTTGGGGAAGATTACCTCACGGCTTTTTCCGTTGGAGATCAGCTTTTATGGGGAGCTGCCGAACCGTTGCGACGAATTCTGAATATCATTCTTGATTAGAAATTGGTACGTAGAGACGCCCAGATTGGGCGTCTCATTTTTATCCAAGCTGATTTGCTACCATCTCCTGAACCATTTTGGGATTGGCCTTGCCCCTGGATAGTTTCATGGCCTGGCCCACAAGAAACCCCATGGATTTCTTATTTCCATTTTTATAATTCTCTACGGCAGAGGCATTGTCGGCAAGGACAGTCTCAACTATCCTTGCAATCTCCGATGTGTCCGAGACCTGCCTGAATCCAAATTGTTCAACAATCTCCAGGGCCGTTCCTCCGGTCTCAAAGAGCTTTTCCAGGACGGTTTTGGCCGAGTTTGAATTTATCTCATTCTTTTCAATCAGATGAATCAGGCCTGCAAACCGTTCCGCCGTGACCGATGTGTCTGCCAGGGTCTGGCCATGGGTCTTTAATGCCGGAAGAAGCTGGGTGGCGATCCAGCCGGCACTCATGCGGGCCGGTACCCCAAAGGTGAGGGCGGATTCAAAGAACTCGGAAAGTTCCCGGTCAGAACCCATGAGCACGGCTTCGTCCCGGGTCAGGGAATACTCTTCAATAAAGCGTTTGACCTTGTGATCGGGCAGTTCCGGGAGAAGCGCCTTCATTCGGTCGATCCATGGGTCGGTCAGAGTGATCACGGGAACTGTCGGGTCAGGAATGCAGGGACCCTCAAACTTTTCCCGCATGGCAATGGTGACACGTTTCTCAGGATCCCATAGCCGGGTGTGATGTGTAATGGGTTCGTTGCTGCCGATGGCGTCGATCTGGCGCTTGATTTCAAAGGCAATGGCGTCGCCCACATGGTGGATGGAGTTCATGTTTTTGACCTCAACCTTTGTGTTGAGCTCCTGGCTGCCGGTGGGGCGGATGGAGATGTTTGCATCGCACCTCATTGAGCCTGACTCCATACTGCACTCGGCACAACCCGAATACCTTACCTGGTTCCGTAGGGCCTTGAGAAACTCCATGGCATCGTGGGGGCTTTTGAGCTCGGGCTCGGTGACCACCTCCATGAGAGGGGTGCCGGCCCGGTTGAAATCCACCAGACTGATGGGAATCCTGCCTTCGGTTTCATGGATGAGCTTTGCCACATCCTCCTCCATATGAACATGGTGGAGCCTCAGCTTTTTAGGATTGCCATCTTCGTCCCTGATCTCCACCCAGCCTCCCCTTGCCAGGGGATGGTGGATCTGGGAGAGCTGGAACCCCTTGGGGAGATCTGGATAATAATAGACCTTCTGGTCAAAGGCACTCTGCTTCTGGATCTCACAGTTGAGGCACAGGCAGGCAAGGGTTGCCTTTTCAAGGACCTGTTCGCTCAACACCGGAAGTGCTCCCGGCATCCAGAGGCAGACGGGGCAAATGTTGGTGTTGGGATTATCCCCCGGCGTGTTTGCACAGTCGCAGAAGAGCTTGGTGGCAGAGTTAAGCTGGATATGAATTTCAAGGCCGATTACCGCTTCATATTTCATTTCAAATTTCCCCTTTTAGAATGTTTGAAATCCTGGCTGCAAGGGAGAGCAGGCGGGCATCGCCAAATCGTTTGCCCAGGAGCTGAAGACCGGGTGCTCCGGGTATGAAAATCGCCGGGTGTCCGGTAAGGCTGGCAAGAACGGTCGATGAAAATGCCTCGTAGAGATCGGCCACCGATTTCGGCTCGTCAAGAGCTGACCGAAGTTTGGCAGACGGGGGCAGGATGATCAGATCCACGGTCCCAAGGGCCTCGTCCACCTCCTGGACGAGCCTTGCCCTGGAGCGGCAGGCGTCCACAAAGGCGCTGTAGTTCTGATATTGAAAATATCCTCCCTGGAAAAGATAGGCCTTGACCAGGGGACCGAACGCTTCCCCCCGGGAATTTATGTACATGTCGTTCCAGTTTTTTGTTGAAGCCGAACTCCGGTGGCCGTAGCGCACGCTGTCGAATCTGCCCGCACTGGAAGATGCCTCCACCGATCCGATGATATTGTGGAGCATGGGGGTAAGGGCCAGGTTCTTGATGGAAACCTTTTTGACGCTGATGCCTGGTCTGGATAGTTTTTCCACCGCCGTATTATCCTGTTCCCCTAGGATTCCCACCGTTATGGGACGAGTCTGGAAATCCTGCCAATGCTCCAAATCCTGGAGGACCTTTTTAATGTCTGCTTTGTTTATGGAGGGGTCAAGGGGATTGGCACCCCCTGCAATACACCCGAGGGCCGTTGAGATGGTTTTGATCTCCCCTGCCAGCATGCCGCAGCTCTCCATGGATGGTACGAGGCCGATCATGCCTGAACGGGAGACAAGGCCGTAGCTAGGTTTAAACCCGAAACAGCCAGAATTTGCAGCCGCCATGCGCACCTCGCCCGTGGTGTCGGTCTTGATCACAAGATCCACCAGACCATTGCTGACGGCGGCACCGCCGGTATCCCTGTAAAGCCCCAGGCCAAGTTCGCCCATGAAGGTTTGTCCCCTGAGGGTTGCGCCGGACGTGCGCAGCCTTTGAACAAGAGCGGCATCTTCCAGTGCCACATACTCTTCAAGGGCCGTGGAAAGGGCGGTGAAGGGCCAGTTCTCCACGGAGATATTGGGGTCGATGGCCACAGATGTCCCGGCCATGGGGCCCTCTATCCCGGACGGTTCCGACGTATTCATATGGATGAAAATTTTAGATTCCATGGAAAATCCTTTCGTGTTTCCCGATTATTCGAGGATGCTTGCAACCTTGAAGTAGTCCCCTTTTACAGAGGGGGCATTTTTAAACAGATCGCCTGATTCAACAAAACGGGAGCTTACAGCCATCTTACCCTTTCTCAAACAACTATCTGTCTGGGAGAGGGAGAAGGCGGGTTCATAATCCTGGAATTTGCCGGAGATGGTTTCGGCCATTTTCAGGGCATCTTCAAGTGCGTTTTCGATCATGGGCCGTTCCTGTTCGTTAAAACCGATTCTGGATACCCAGGAGATATGATCGATGAGCTCCTTTTCCCGGTCTGAACCCGGCAGAGCATCACCCTTGCCAAGATTGAGAAGCCCAAGCTCCACAAGCTGTTCATGGGACACGGTTGAGGGGGCCTGGGTCAGGGGGCAGAAGGCGTTCCGGTTTTTTGGAAAGGCGGTCACCTCCCGTATGGATGGTGTTCCCATGATCATGGCAACGACCCTGTCCATGCCAAGGGCAAGGCCCCCGTGGGGGGGAGGCCCAAAGGCAAGGGCCTTGAGGAAAAAGCCGAACTTCTCCTCTGCCTCCTCAGCCGATAGACCCAGGGCCTTGAACACCTTTTGCTGGGTTTCAGGGTCATGGATACGAATGCTGCCGCCGCCAAGCTCTTCGCCGTTTACAACAATATCATAGGAGCGGGAGTGCAGAGACAGAAGATCCTCCTGATCCTCAGGATCAAAATCAGTTCGGTCCGGTGCAGTAAAGGGATGATGGGTGGATGTCACCCCCTGGTTTGAGGCTTCGAACAGAGGGAAATCTGTGACCCAGACCGGTGAGAACTTATCCGGAGGAATCATTCCAAGGCGCTCGGCAACATGGAGGCGGAGACGACCCAGGGCGGAATTGACCACCTCAAGGGAAGGATCGGCAATGATGAGGATCACATCACCATCTTTGGCCTTGAACAGTTCGATGATGAATCTTTGTTCCTCTGCATTGAAGAACTGGACAATGTTGGAATCAAGCCCCTCTTCGGTCACCCGCATCCAGGTCATGCCCTTGGCTCCAAAGCCAGGAACTATCTGTTTTGCGTATTCGTTCTGGAGGACGTTTTTGCTCAACCCCTGGGAGCCGTCTTCGACGTTTATTCCCTTGATCACCCCGCCCCGCTGGAGGATCTGGTTGAAAATTGTGTACTCTGTATCTTTGAATATCCCGGTTGCCTCGATGAAATGCATGTCAAACCGCAGGTCCGGACGATCCGATCCGGTCTTGTCCATGGCATCCTGCCAGGTCATACGGGGAAAGGGTCGTGCAAGGATAGTTCCACCGACTTCAAACATCCGGCACAGGAGCTCTTCCATGAGGTCAAAGATAAACTCCTCGTTGATGAACGAAGCCTCAAGGTCAAGCTGGGTAAACTCTGGCTGACGGTTGGCCCTTAGATCCTCGTCCCTGAAACATCGTGCGATCTGGAAGTATCGTTCAAAGCCTGCGACCATGAGGAGTTGCTTAAAGAGCTGGGGGGATTGGGGCAGGGCATAGAAGTTGCCGGGGTTGACCCTGCTTGGAACTAGATAGTCCCGTGCGCCTTCTGGCGTGCTCCTTGTAAGGATGGGGGTTTCAACTTCAACAAATTCCTTCTGGTCAAGGAAGCTGCGGACGCAGGCGTTTATTTTGTGACGCTTGATGATAAAATCCTGCATGGCGGGCCGTCTCAGATCAAGATACCTGTACTGGAGTCTCAGATCTTCAGACACGGTCTCCTGGCTTATAGTTTCGCCGCCGACCATTGTCTTTTCAGAGACGGGAAAGGGGAGAGTATCAGCCCTGCTGAGGATGGTCATCCCGGTGACCATTATTTCGATTTCGCCGGTTTTTAGATGTGGGTTTTCTGTTCCCTCGGCCCGCTGGATGATTTCACCCCGGGCTGAGATGCAGAATTCGTTTCGAAGAAGGGCTGATTGCCGGCATAGATCTTCAGGGGTAATCTCAGGGCTGAACACAAGTTGAACGATTCCGCTTCGGTCCCTGAGATGGGCAAAAAGCACCTCACCGTGGTCCCTGAGTGCATCTATCCACCCTGCAACGTGGACGGTTTTACCTATATCGGCCGACCCCAGCCGGCCGCAGTTGGTTCTGTCTTGAAAGAGCATACTGCGAGCTTCCTTTTTCCATGGAGGATTAGTTTTTTAATAGCCATGCCCTGACTCCTATAGAAAGGAATAGCCCTTTTGTAAAGGAAAATAAGTTTTGACCCGGTTTCTCAGCTTTCTTTAGTTTGTTGCCATTTGCAGGCAGTTACGCCCTGACTGTTTAGCGAGGTACATTGCCGCATCAGCAGCGCTGAGCAAATCTTCAGGGGCATGTTGTTCTGAGGGCACCAAGCTGGCTACGCCAAGGCTGACCGTGACAAAGCCAGGGAATGTTTCTGCGTGGGGTAAAGCAAGTGAGCGAACCTCGTGCAGGATATTCTCGGCTGTTTTCATTGCCTCATCTCCGCTCATTCTCGGTAACAGTACAACGAATTCTTCACCACCGTAGCGTGCCACCAGATCGCCAGCGCGCCGCACTGTCTGTGTCATGACCTGGGCAATCGCACGCAGGCAGTCATCTCCGGCCATGTGACCGTAGTGATCATTAAAATGCTTGAAGAGGTCCGCGTCTACCATGATCAGAGCCAGAGGCGTTCCTGCACGTTTTCCTCGGTTCCATTCCTGCGCGAGCACATAGTCGAAGTTGCGGCGGTTTGCTATACCAGTAAGCCCGTCCGTATTGCTCAGGGCATCGAGTTTATCATTCAATTCCTTCAATGCCTGAGTGCGCTCCTCGACCAGTGTCTCAAGTTCGCGATTGCGTTCTTGCAAGTGCAGCATGGGGTAGACTTCACCATCTCGTGCCAAGCCGAAGGGGATCGAAATACCGCTGTGCACGATCTTCCAGTTTCCACCTTCGAGTCGAAAAATCAACACCAGCCTTGCCGTTTCCCGAGCAAGGAAGTGTACTGGTAACGGCAGGTGAATATGGAAAAATGCGGTGACGACCACAACGTCGTCGCTGATATCCTGGAGAAAGAGATCCAGCATCTCTATGCGGACACGCCCTGGTACTTGGGCAAAGTCATATCCGGTGATCTTTATCCACTCTTTTTTGTCCTTGACGAGCAAATCACTGCTGCCGGCGTATCCACTGAAATTTTCACTGAAATGCTCTGTCAGGCGGTCATCCCGTGATGCGTACATTTCGATGTATTCGTCAAACAGTGAACGGATTAAGGATTGGCGGTCTTCTTGCCGGGAAAGAGATGTCATCAAGAGCCTCTTACATGCATTACGACCGCCGCTTATCTGTTAATTTCTCACTGACGTAGTGTCCAGTAATGCCAGGGAAAAGACCCACAATAAATCCGACTGCTAGTGAAAGTAAATGCATATGGTTTTGCCTAATCATTTATTCACGGAGCCTTTTTCCCTGGGAAGTTGAAAAAGGGGCTATTGTACGCATTATGACAAATAGTGATAAATTGATTCCGCCCAAATCCACAAGGCAAAAAACCCTTGAAGAAAATCTTCAGGGGTTTTTCCCAGGTGAATAAAATCACCATATTTTCTGGTGCCCAGGGACAGAATCGAACTGCCGACACGGGGATTTTCAGTCTCCTGCTCTACCGACTGAGCTACCTAGGCTAATATAAATCAACGAATTTATATTTAAAAATGCTCCTGCTGTCAAGGACTATTTTGGCCAAGGTCTCCGAAAACATACTGAACAAGGGTGGCTGCGGCAAGGGAAGCGGTTTCTGCCCTGAGTATGCGTGGACCAAGGGAGCAGGAGATAAACCCCCTCGCTTTTGCAGCATCCATCTCAGCGGTCGAAAAGCCGCCTTCAGGTCCGATGAGCACAATGATTTTTTCTATCGGTTTCAAGGTCGATTCGTTTGAGGCTGCGAGGGGAACCGTGGCATTTTCCCAGAATGCTATTTTTTTATCATATGCTTGGGTGGCTTCAAGCAGCTCTTCCATCTGAACCGGACTGTTTATGATGGGCAGCATTGTTCTGCCGCATTGCTTTAACGCCTCCTTTGCAATTTTATCCCACCGTTCTCTTCGTGAGGAGAGTCTGGTCGCGTCTGGTTTGGGGATCGACCGGCTTGAAAAAAAGGGGAGCCACTGGCAGATGCCAAGTTCCGTGAGGTGACGTATGAGCATGTCCATTTTCTTGTCTTTGAGCATTCCCTGGGCGATTGTTACATGGAGCCATGATTCAGACCCCGGGGAAAGATTGTCAAGGATGGTAAAGGTTGCCCTATTGTGGGTGATAGTTTCGATCTGTGCCCTGGCAATAGTTCCCCTGCCGTCCACAAGTTCTACCAGATCACCCGGACCGAGGCGCAGCACAGTTCTCAGATGTTTTGCCTCCTGTCCGGTAATGACGGCACTCTTGTTGCCGACACTGCCGGTTTCCATGTAAAATCGTCGCATGGGTTGCTTATAGGGCAAAGGGGCGCCATTGGCAAGTAAATTTCAAGGGTTAAGTCTCTTTTTGCCGTTTTTACCACGTACAAAGCTTGACACAAGGGTGGTCCTCTGATATTTTTTGCTCGGCTTTAGAACCTGCTAGTTTCAGGTGGAATGCTAATTTTAGAATTTTCCCTTACTGGGGAAGCAATGGGGATCTTTTTATGACAGAGATAATGGATCGAAACGATAACTTTTCAGATGAAGATCAATCGCATGAAGATCAATCGCATGAAGATCATGGGATCATTGAACTGACCGATATCCTCGATGAAATTGTGGATGGTGATGGTAAGGCAGATCAATCCCCTTCAACGGTGATGTCTGAAAAGGGTATGGCCCGGGACCACGACAGTATTTTGTCCGATGATGCTGTCGAAGCGGCTCTTTTGCGGATAGTTGAAAAAAAGTATGCCCGGCAGTTGGACGCGCTTTTTGTTGAGGCCGTAGAAAGGGTTGTGAAAAGAGAGATTGCAGCGATCAAACAGAGCCTGCTCAAGGATCTTTGACCACGGATTTTTTATCGTGAAACTATCTGACTTCCTAGTGATTCCGAAACGATGCCGAATTGCTGTGTGTTCCAAAATTTGTTCAAAAGAGATATCCTGGGGACTGTAGATCCCCTTTTTTATTAATGCGATTTAGGAGTTAGTTTATGAGTTCTGATTCTCTTGAAAAAGGATATAATCCTGCCGGGATCGAGAAAAAATGGTATGGGAAATGGGAGAAGCAGGGTTTTTTCAAGGCCCTTGATAAGAGTGAAAAAAAGCCCTATTCCATCGTCATTCCTCCCCCCAACGTCACAGGGGTCCTTCACATGGGGCATGCCTTGAACATCACCTTGCAGGATATCATGTGCCGATTCAGAAGACTCATGGGCGATAATGTTCTGTGGATGCCCGGAACCGACCATGCGGGGATCGCCACCCAGAATGTGGTTGAGCGTAATCTTGCACAAAAGGGGATCACAAGGGATCAGCTTGGCCGGGATGCCTTTATCGAGGAGGTATGGAAGTGGCGGGCTGATTCGGGTGGCGCCATAATTAACCAGCTCAAGCGGATCGGAGCCTCCTGCGATTGGGACCGGGAACGTTTCACCATGGACGAAGGCTTGTCCGAGGCCGTTCGCAAGGTGTTCGTAAGGCTGTACAAGGAAGGACTCATCTACGAGGGAAACTACATCACCAACTGGTGTCCAAGATGCAAAACAGCCCTTGCCGATCTCGAGGTTGAGTACGAGGAGCAGGAGAGCTTTTTATACTATATCCGATATCCCTTTGAGGACGGAGAAGATGGCCTTGTGGTCGCCACCACCCGGCCTGAAACCATGTTCGGCGACACCGGGGTTGCGGTCAACCCCAATGACGAGCGGTACAAGGATCTTGCTGAACTAACGGTCATGCTTCCCTTGACCGACAGAAAGATACCCATTATCAGGGACGAGTATGTGGATACAAGCTTTGGTACCGGAGCTCTCAAGGTTACCCCAGCCCATGATCCCAACGACTTTAACCTCGGTAAGACCCACAACCTTGAAAGCATCAAGGTTATCGATGACGATGGTAAGATGACCGAAGAGGCAGGTGCCTTTGCCGGTCTTGATCGATTTGTCTGTAGGAATGAAGCTGTAACGGCCCTTGAAGGTCTCGGCCTCATCGTTAAAAAAGAACCGCTTAAAAACAGCGTGGGCCAGTGTTATCGATGCAGGACCGTGGTTGAACCTTCCCTGTCAAAGCAGTGGTTCGTAAAGGCAGGACCCCTTGCAAAGGAGGCGGCCGATGCCGTTCGCAAGGGTCAGACCAGGATTATTCCTGAAAACTGGTCAAAGACCTATTTTGAATGGTTGGACAACATAAGAGACTGGTGCATCTCCAGGCAGATATGGTGGGGCCACAGAATTCCGGTCTGGAAGTGTGGGGCCTGCAATGCCGTGATAGTTGAGGAAAATGACCCAGATTGCTGCAACGCATGCGGCTCCAAGGAAATTGTCCAGGAGACGGATGTCCTTGATACCTGGTTCAGCAGTGCCCTGTGGCCCTTTTCCACCATGGGGTGGCCTGAACAAACCGATCTTTTAAAGACATTTTATCCCACCAATGCCCTTGTGACCGGGTTTGACATCCTTTTCTTCTGGGTGGCACGGATGATGATGATGGGTATTCACTTCATGGGCGAGGTTCCGTTCAAGGATGTTTATATCCACGCCCTTGTCAGGGACGAGCACGGCAAAAAGATGAGTAAGTCCAAGGGCAATGTCATCGACCCCCTCAAGGTGATTGATACCCATGGAGCCGATGCCTTCAGGTTTACCCTGGCGGCCTTTGCGGCCCAGGGCAGGGACGTGAAGATGAGCGAGGAGCGGGTCGAAGGATACCGTCACTTTGTCAACAAGCTCTGGAACGCCTCCCGATTTGCCATGATGCACCTTGACGAACAGTCCGGTGCCACACCGCTTGAGAATCTGTCGCCCATGGAAGAGTGGATCCTGGTAAGGTCGTCCGAAACGGCCAGGGCCGTAAAGGATGGTATCGAGGAGTACCGGTTTAACGAGGCGGCGAGCGCCATCTATCAGTTTGTGTGGCACGAGTTCTGCGACTGGTTTCTTGAGGCTGAAAAACCTGCCCTGTATGAAAAAGAGGGGCTTGTGCAAAGGGACAAGGCAAGGGCCGTTCTTGCAAGGGTGTTAGAGGATACCCTTATTATGCTTCATCCTTTCATGCCCTTTGTCACCGAAGAGATCTGGCACATGCTTCCCACGGTGGAAAAAAGCGTTATGCAGGCAAGCTTTCCAGCGGTCAGTGATTCCGTTCCAGGGGGTTGCGGCAAAGATAACGATCAGGACAAGGGGCAGGATATTCAGGCGGACATGGCCTTTGTTTTCGGGCTGATTTCAGGGATTCGAAACATACGTGGGGAGATGAATATCCAGCCGTCCACCACACTTCAGGTGCTGATGCATACAGGTGATGACCATGAGACGGCCCTGATCGGTAAAAATCGTTCCATGATAGAAAATCTTTCCCGCCTCCACGGCCTTCAGGTGTCGGAACCTGTGACAACAAGGATCTCGTCTGCCACAGCCGTAGTGGGAACCACAACGGTTCATGTGCTGCTTGAGGGGGTTATTGATTTTGACAAGGAAGAGCAGCGCTTGAAAAAGGAGATCGAAAAAATCACCAAAGAGCTTCTTTCCATATCAAAACGGCTCAACAATGAGAGCTTCCTTGAAAAGGCCCCCGAGGATGTGATTCAGAAGGTGAATGATCAGCAGGTTGAACTCGAGGCAAAGAACGACAAGCTCAACAGCAACCTTGAACGGATTCAGGCCCTGCGGCCTTAAAAAACATCTTAGTTCAGCAGGCCTCTTCTCCAGGAAAAGGCAGGCAGGTTAATTGATCCCTGCCTGCCTTTTTTGACTTGTACATGGCCATGTCTGCACGCTTGATAAAGGATTCAAGGGAATCTTTAACGGAGAGCTGGGTTGCCCCGAGGCTGATGGTCACCTTCACCGCTGTCTTTTTATCCGGGGTAAAGTTACGCTGTGCAAGGATGCCCCTGATCCTTTCCCCTACAAGGCAGGCCTCTTCCACCCGGGTTTCAGGTAAAATTACGGTAAACTCCTCGCCTCCATAGCGATAGGCTGTGTCATTGCTCCTGAGGCATGAGGTGATTATCTCCCCCATGGCCATGAGTACCTTATCCCCCTCGAGATGGCCCCAGGTGTCGTTGAAATCTTTAAACCGATCAATATCCAGGAGCAGAAGAGATAAGGGATGACGGTATCGGGTGTACCGCTCGATTTCCATCTTGAGCTGGCTGAAAAAGTGACGGGAGTTGTAAAGACCGGTAAGTCCGTCTGTGATGGCTAACTCTTCGAGCCTGTCCACCATTTTTGCATGGTCTTTTTTAAGCTGAACTTCCCGCATCACCCTTTTGATACGAAGATCAAGCTCCTCGAACCTGAAGGGCTTGAAAATAAAATCGCTGGCACCTGCGTTGACCGCCTCTTCATAGGAGTAATCGGCGCTGTATCCTGTCATGACAATGACGGCCACCCCATAATTTTTTCGGACAAAACGGGTCAGCTCAAGGCCATCCATCCCCTTCATCATGATATCGGTGAGAACTACATCGGGCGTGGACGTGTTGAGAAGATCAAGAGCCTCTTCCGCACTGGATGCGGTTATCACGTTGGCCCCTGTTAATTCAAGGAATTCCCGGGTGGAGGTTTTAACTGCTATATCGTCATCAACTATAAGGATTGAGATGGTCATGGAAAGATCCTGGGAATTAACGGTTTGGGGTTTGGAGGTTTCGTCCTGCTTGACACTTTGGACGTCAGCTGATAAAAATAACGATTGTATAATTTTAGAAAAGTATCGAAATAATTAAAATATGTCAACTACTTGTTTGAGGTAAATTTGAATATAAAGCAGAAGAACATCCGCAATTTTAGCATCATTGCCCATATCGACCACGGTAAGTCCACCTTTTCGGACCGTTTAATCCAGGTGTCCGGCATCATTGCCGACCGGGACTTCAAGGATCAGATACTTGATTCCATGGACATCGAACGTGAAAGGGGAATCACCATCAAGAGTCAGACTGTATCCCTTCCCTATACTGGAAAGGATGGTGAGGAGTATCTTCTTAACCTCATTGACACACCTGGCCACGTGGATTTTACCTACGAGGTCTCAAGGGCTCTTGCCTCGTGTGAAGGGGCCTTTCTGCTTGTGGACGCAAGCCAGGGTGTAGAGGCCCAGACCCTGGCCAACATCTATCTTGCCATGGAGCATAATCTTGATATCGTTCCGGTGATCAACAAGATTGATCTTCCATCGGCCGAAATAGAGTGGGTCAAGGATCAGATTGATGAGGACCTGGGGCTTGACAGTGAAACGGCTCTTCTTGTGTCGGCAAAGACAGGTGTTGGTATTCCAGGTGTGTTTGAGGCGGCGGTCGCAAGGATTTCTCCTCCCCAGGGGGATCCCAAAGCTCCCCTCAAGGCCCTGGTCTTTGATTCCCACTATGACCCCTACAGGGGGATAGTGGTCCATCTGAGGCTTTTTGAAGGCACCATTGCACCGGGTGATAGAATCGCCTTTCTCTCCTCCGATTCGATCTACAAGGTGGAAGAGGTCGGGATTTTTCAGATCAAGCGGCGGCCGGTGGACAGGATCAGCGCAGGCCAGGTGGGGTACATAATTGCAGGGATCAAGCAGATCAGCGATGTGAAATGCGGAGATACCCTTACCCATTCTGAAAATCGTTGCAAGGCCGGTGTCAAGGGGTTTCGGGATCCCAATCCCGTTGTTTTTTCCTCCATGTATCCTGTGGCATCCGACGAGTATCCAGAACTTACCGAGGCCCTTGAAAAACTCAAGCTCAACGATGCTTCCCTGGTGTATGAAAAGGACTCTTCGGCAGCCCTGGGGTTTGGTTACAGGTGTGGATTTCTTGGTCTTCTCCACCTTGAGGTTGTTCAGGAACGGCTGGAACGGGAGTATGATCTTTCCCTGATACTTACATCTCCGTCCGTTCGCTACGAAATTACCCGTACCGACGGTACTGTTCAAATCATCGACAATCCCTCCCTCTATCCCGATCCAGCCGAGGTTGAAAACACAAGGGAACCCTTTATCAAGGCGTCCATCATCGTTCCTGACCGATATATGGGGGCTGTGATGCAGGTTGCCATGGAGCACAGGGGAGTGAGCACCAACTACCAATACCTTACCAGCAACCGCATCGAGATGAAGTTCACCCTGCCCCTTGCCGAGGTGGTTTATGAATTCTACGATCGCCTGAAGAGTGTCACCCAGGGATATGGCTCGTTTGATTATGAAATTGCAGGATACCAGGAGACAGATCTTGTAAAGTTGGATTTTCTTGTGAACGGTGAACGTGTGGACGCCCTTTCCCAGCTTGTGCATAGGGACAAGGCCGTTGCCAGGGCAAAAAATGCCTGTAAAAAATTGAGGGAAGAGATTCCCAAGCAGATGTTCAAGATTGCCATCCAGGGGGCCATTGGCGGCAAGATTATCGCAAGGGAGACGGTCTCGGCCTATCGAAAGGATGTTACGGCTAAATGTTATGGCGGCGATATATCGAGGAAGAGAAAACTTCTTGAGAAGCAGAAAAAGGGAAAGAAACGTATGAAGATGGTCGGATCTGTTGAGATTCCCCAGTCTGCATTTCTTTCCGTGCTCAAATCTGACAATTAATTTGTCTCAAAATAAAAATCTTTGACAAAAATAATTTTATTTATAATTGTTTCATATGGTTTTTCAAGGTTTTTTATTCCAACCTGCCACTTTGACTTTCTTGTCAGTGGTCTTTAAAATTACCTTGGTAAACCCTTGCTGGGAAACAGTTTAGAAAGTTGGCGCTATACAAAGTGGCGTCAGGATATGGACGAAAATTTAGATGTTCAAGAAATAAGCCGCAAAGCGATGGCGCATAGATACAAAAACATCGAACCAGCGGGTTAATCCGTCGGCTTTTATCTCCCACAGGACCTCTTCTACGGCTGGAATAGGACGGCCACAGGGATCGCCCTAATCTTATTTCAACCGTGCAGGTAGTTTAGCAGGTAGATTCAAGAATTGCCATTACTACCTCCGAAAGGGCACCCGCAAGGGGAGCCCCTACATGACCTACATTCCACTATCTACTGCCCACTGCCTAAACTGTCTCAGGCTTAACAACAGGATTAGATTTAAGATACTCAAGCCGGTTGAGCCCGTTTATGTAGGCAAGGGCGCTTGCCGTTATGATGTCGGGGTCTGACCCTTTGCCAAGGGAGACGATGCCACCCTCAGACAGCCTTACCGTGACCTCTCCCTGGGAATCTGTACCTTCGCTGAGGGCGCTCACGGTAAAACGCAGCAGTTCTGACTTGGTGTCGGTCAACCGGGATATTGTGTTGAACACAGAGTCAATCGGACCGTTTCCTTCGGTGGCACCCTTTACCAGGCGGCCGTTGATGGTGAGATGAACGCTTGCATGGGGACAGACTGTGGTGCCGCTCGAAACGTGGAGATACTTCAGGCAGAACACCTCGGAGCCCCTTAGAACCCCCTCGTTTACAAGGGCGTCAATATCCTCGTCAAGTATGCTCTTTTTCCTGTCGGCCAGATGCTTGAACTTTTCAAATACAATGTCTAACTCTTCTTCTGACAGGTTATACCCCTTTTCTGAAATATGGGTGTAGAGGGCATGGCGGCCCGAATGTTTGCCAAGGACCAGGCTGTTCTTGTTGACCCCCACTGTTTCCGGCTTCATGATCTCGTAGGTCATTGGGTTTTTGAGCATGCCGTCCTGGTGGATGCCAGCCTCGTGGGCAAAGGCGTTGGCCCCCACAATGGCCCGGTTGGGCTGAACCAGGATGCCGGTTATCATGCTCACAAGACGGCTTGTGGGGTAGATTCTGGTGGTGTCAATGGATGTCGTTTCCTTGAAGAAGTTGGGGCGGGTGCCAAGGGACATGACCACCTCCTCAAGCGAAGTGTTGCCGGCCCGTTCGCCAATACCGTTGACAGTCACCTCTGCCTGGCGGGCACCGGCCCTTATGGCGGCAAGGGTGTTGGCAGTGGCAAGTCCTAAATCGTTGTGGCAGTGAACGCTCAAAACTGCCCGGTCCATGTTGGGTGTGTTTTCCATGACGTAGGAGACAAGATCGGCAAATTCGTCGGGCACGGCGTATCCCACGGTGTCGGGCAGGTTGACCGTTGTAGCGCCTGCCTCGATGACTGCCTCAAACACCTTGCAGAGAAAATCAGGGTCGCTTCTGGAGCCGTCCTCGGCTGAAAATTCCACGTTAGGGGTAAGGGATGCGGCATAGGTCACCGCCTCAACGGCACTCTTTAAAACTTCGGCCCGGGACATCTTGAGCTTATATTCAAGGTGAATGTCCGAGGTGGCAATAAAGGTGTGAATTCTCGGGAAGGCCGCATCCTTGATCGCCTCCCATGCCAGGGTGATATCGTTTTCAGAGGCGCGGCAAAGGGCCGCCACCTGGGACTTTTTAAGCTTTTCTGCAATGGCTTTAACGGCCGCAAAATCTCCCTTTGATGCTGCCGGGAATCCTGCTTCGATCACATCCACACCTAGAAGCTCAAGCTGGGTGGCAATGCGAAGCTTTTCCGCCGCATTCATGCTTGCTCCAGGTGATTGTTCACCATCCCTGAGGGTGGTGTCGAAAATGAACACTTTGTTTTTCTGTTCCATGGCTTCCTCTTTTGTTTAGCACCTTAAATTTTATAGCTTGAACCAAGCACCTCATTTTATCAGCACTCTTTGTTTTCCTTGTCCAGGGCGAGTTTATACTGGAAACTGTCGGCCAGGGCCTGCCAGCTTGCCTCGATGATATCCTCGCTTACCCCCATGGTGCTGAATATGTTGTTGGCATCCCTTGACTCGATGAGGACCCTTACCTTGGAGTCGGTGGAGCCGCTTCCCTCGATCACCCGTACCTTGAAATCGATGAGGTGCATGTCGCTGATGGTCGGGTAAATTTTCGTCAAGGCCTTTCTAAGGGCGTTGTCAAGGGCGCTTACTGGACCGTCTCCCTCGGCTGCCGTGATTTCATAGGTGTCGCCCACCCGTATTTTTATGGTTGCATGGGCATAGCAGGGAAGGTCCCTGTTCTTTTCAATCGACACCCGGAAGGATTCAAGTTCAAAGTGGGGCTCATACTGCTCCGAGAGTTTTTCCATGATGATCTTGAGCGACCCTTCGGCCACGTCAAACTGATACCCGTCCTCTTCTAATTCTTTGATGCTTGAGATGATGCTCTGGCTTACCGCTTGATTTTCTCCAAGGTCAAGTCCCATCTCCCTTGCCTTGAAAACGATGTTGCTCTTTCCCGATTGTTCAGACACAAGAACCCGTCGTTTGTTGCCCACAAGGGCGGGGTCCATGTGTTCGTAGGCGCAGGATTGTTTCATCACGGCGCTCACATGAATTCCACCCTTGTGGGTGAATGCGCTCTTGCCCACAAAGGGTCTTGAATTTAAGGGGATCATGTTGGCTGTTTCACTGACAAACCTGGAGAGGGGGAGCAGCTTTTTAAGATCTTCAGGCCCAACACAGTCAACGTTCATTTTAAGGGCAAGGATGGGGATGATCGAGGTGAGATCTGCATTGCCGCAGCGTTCTCCATAACCGTTGATCGTGCCCTGGACCATGCCGGCTCCGGTTCTGACGGCGGTTATGGTGTTGGCAACGGCCATACCGCAGTCGTTGTGGGCGTGGATGCCGATCCTTATGGGAAAATCATGGACCTCTTCCATGGCCTGTATAACGCCTCTGGTCATGGCTTCGATGTCATGGGGCAGGGTGCCGCCGTTGGTGTCGCAGAGCACCAAGGTGGTGCATCCACCTTTTACCGCGGCCATCAAGGTTTCCAGGGCATAGCCTGGATTAGCCATAAACCCGTCAAAGAAATGCTCAGCGTCGTAGATCACCTCCCTGTTATGGTCCATCAGGAACGAGATGCTCTCCTGGATCATGGCAAGGTTTTCTTCAAGGGTGTTGTTCATGATCTCGTTAACGTGGAGGTCCCAGCTCTTTCCAAAGATGGTCACAACCGGAGCACCGCATCCGATAAGTGCCTGGAGATTGGGGTCGTCCTGGGCTCTTGTTTTTGCCCTTCTTGTGGAGCCGAAGGCTGCGATCTTTGCACGCTTTAATTTGACATCCCTGATGAGATCAAAAAAACGCATGGCACTGGGGTTTGATCCTGGCCAGCCGCCTTCGATGTAGTGGATGCCCATGTCATCGAGCTTTCTGGCTATTTTAACCTTTTCTTCGGCGGAAAAGCAGATGTTTTCCCCCTGCATGCCGTCCCTCAAGGTTGTGTCGTAGAGTAGCACCTGTTTCATTTTTTTCTCCAGTTGATCGGGGGCAGGAGGGGCAGGTTCGACCCCGTCTGGTTGCATTTCAACCCTGTCCAGCCCCCTTTTTACGATCAGATCCTTTGTTTGCGATCAGATCTTGGACGGCCTTAACGCTCGAACGGCCCGGCCTGCGGTCCACATCTCTGATTCGTGGATCTCTTTTAACTCCTTGTCAAGCTTCTCCTGGTAGTCAGGCGCAGAGTTGGCCTTGAGGGAGATGGCGGTTTCTTTGCCTGTGACAACGCTCTGGTACAGCTCTTTAAAAACGGGCAGGGTGGCCTCCTTGAACCTTGGTTTCCAGTCAAGGGCGCCCCGCTGGGCAGTGGTGCTGCAGTTGGCGTACATCCAGTCCATGCCGTTTTCATCCACCAGACGGATGAGGCTCTGGGTCAGCTCCTCAACGGTTTCGTTAAAGGCCTCGCTGGGTGAATGACCGTTTTCCCTTAATACGTCGTACTGGGCCTCCATGATACCGGCAAGGGCTCCCATCAGGACTCCTCTTTCACCTGTGAGATCGCTGAGAACCTCTTTCTTGAAGGTGGTGGGAAACAAGTAACCAGAGCCGATGACAATTCCAAGGGCAAGGGCTCGGTCTGTGGCTCGCCCTGTAAAATCCTGGAACACGGCATAGCTTGAGTTGATGCCTGATCCTGCCAGGAAATTACGGCGTACGCTGGTGCCGCTTCCCTTGGGGGCGGCAAGGATTACGTCCACATTTTTTGGAGGAATTACCCCTGTCTGTTCTTTAAATACAATGGAAAAACCATGGGAGAAGTAAAGGGCATCCCCCTCATTAAGGCAGGGCTTAACCTTGTCCCACATCATGGACTGACCTGCGTCTGAAAGAAGATATTGAATCACCGTGCCTTTTGTGGCTGCCTCTTGGATGGAAAAGAGGGTCTTGCCGGGTACCCATCCATCCTTGATAGCCTTGTCCCAGGATTTGGAGCCTTCACGCTGGCCGATGATGACGTTCATGCCGTTGTCCCTCATGTTCAGGGCCTGGCCCGGTCCCTGGACCCCATAACCCAGAATGGCGATTGTCTCGTCCTTTAAAATCTCCCGGGCCTTTTCAACGCTGAACTCGTCCCGTGTTACAATCTCTTCTACTGTGCCGCCAAAGTCTATCCTAGCCATTTTCTTCTCCTTTAATTTTGTAGTTTTTATGGTTGTTTACTCTGTTCTGCTTTTTTTATGAAACTCCCACCGAGCTCGTTGTCACAAAGGGCACCCGTAAAGGGAGCCCCTACACTGGCTGCGGCTTGTTTTGTTGTTTTTATCGTTTTGTGCTTTTTTCCCTTGAAAGGGCAATGCTTCCCGTTCTTGCAGTTTCGATGATGCCCATGGGGGTCAGAAGATCCATGATGGCCATGAGTTTTTCTTCGTTGCCTGATATCTCAATTGTGTAGTAATCAAGAGCCACATCCACCACCCTGCACCTGAAGATGTCAACGATCCTGAGAATCTCTGCCCTATGTTCGGGTTTTGCATGGACCTTGATCAGGGCAAGCTCCCGCTTTACATGTTTGGTCTGTGTCAGGTCAACAACGGTGATGACGTTTATCAACTTGTGGAGCTGCTTGATGATCTGTTCGATGATGTGATCGTCCCCGCTTGTCTCCATGATGACCCGGGAGGCCGTTGACTCCATGGTCTGGGCAACGCTCAGGGTGTCGATGTTGTAGCCCCTGCCGCTGAAGAGTCCTGCTATCCTTGAAAGAACTCCGGGTTCGTTGTCAACAAGGATGGATAAAATATGTTTTTTAGTGGTCATTGTGATCAACCCTTATTTTTTGTTATGTCGGTTAAACAAGAAGCATTTCCGTGAGGGATTTACCCGCCGGAACCATGGGGTAGACCATCTCTTCCCGTTCAACGATAAACTCCATCACCACCGTGCCCTCCGTGGCAAGTCCCCTCTCCAGAGTAGCCTTTACCTCGGAGGGTTTTGAGGCTCTCATGCCCGTGGCACCATAGGCCTCGGCAAGCTTTACAAAATCCGGGGCACACTCCATGCAGGTTGACGAATATCGTTTGTTATAAAAAAGATCCTGCCATTGACGAACCATTCCAAGGTATCGGTTGTTGAGAATCACTACCTTTACCGGCAGTTTTGCCGCAAGGGAGGTGGTCAGCTCCTGGATGTTCATCTGGATGCTGCCGTCGCCTGCAATGTCGATTACAATCTTGTCAGGACAGGCGGCCTTTGCGCCTATGGCTGCGGGCAGCCCGAATCCCATAACCCCGAGACCGCCCGAGGTGATAAAGTGGTTGGGCCGGTCGAATTCATAGTACTGGGCCGTCCACATCTGGTTTTGGCCGACCTCGGTGGTGATGATGGCCTTGCCCCGGGTGAGAGTATTAAGGGTTTGGATTACAAACTGGGGTTTGATGATCTCGTCGTTCTGATCATATCTCAGGGGCATGGTGGACTTCCATTTAGCGATGGTCTCAAGCCATTCGTTCCGCTGTTCAATCTCTTCCTGGTTCTGCTGGTCTGCCAGCATCTGGTTGAGCAGGGCCAGGGAGGTTTTGCAGTCTCCCACAATGGGGCAATCCACACTTACATTCTTGTGGATGGAGGTTGGGTCGATGTCGATCTGCACGATTTTTGCCTTGGGTGCAAATTTTTCCAGGCGGCCCGTGACCCGGTCGTCAAACCTTACCCCTGCCGCAATCATGAGGTCGCACTCACCTATGCACATGTTGGCCCTGTAGGTTCCGTGCATGCCGAGCATGCCGAGCCACAATGGGTCGGAGGCCGGAAATGACCCAAGTCCCATGAGGGAGGCGGTTACCGGGATATTGGCCATCCTTGCAAGGGCTGTGATCTCGTCGGACGCCTTGGAGAGAATCACCCCTCCGCCTGAAAAGATAACCGGCCGCTTGGAGTGTTTGATAAGTTTCACCACCTTGGTCAGCTGTTTTTTATTGGGCAGATAGGTGGGTCTGTAGGACTTGATGTTAACCTCGGGCGGTTCTTTAAACTCAACGGTGCCGGCCATGACATCCTTGGGCAGATCCACAAGCACCGGGCCTGGTCTGCCTGACCTGGCAATGAAAAAGGCCTCCTTGATGATCCTGGCAAGGTCCTCGATTCGTTTGACAAGGTAGTTGTGCTTGGTGCAGGGCCGGGTGATCCCGACGATGTCAACCTCCTGAAAGGCGTCATTGCCGATGAGGGCCGAGTTGACCTGGCCCGTGAATACCACAATGGGAATGGAATCCATGTAGGCAGATGCAATGCCCGTGACGGCGTTTGTGGCGCCGGGACCCGATGTGACAAGGGCCACGCCGATATCCCCCTTTGCCCTTGCATAGGCGTCTGCTGCGTGGATGGCCCCCTGCTCATGGCGCACAAGGATGTGCCGCAAATCCGGGGTTCTGTCGAGTTCGTCATAGATATCGATGACAGCCCCCCCGGGATAACCGAATATGGTATCAACGCCTTCGGATTTTATCATCTTGATCAGGATCTGTGCCCCTGTCAGTTTCATCTTGGCTCTCCTTATTTAAAAACAGCTCCGTTGCCTGCGCTTGTGACCTGTTTTGCATACCGTGCCAGGTAGCCTTTCTTTATCTTGGGTTCAGGTGGTTTCCAGGATTTCAGTCGACGGGTGATGGTCTCTTTGTCCACCATGAGTTCAATGCTTTTTGCCGGGATATCTATCTTGATTATATCCCCCTCAGTCACTGCTGCAAGGGTGCCGCCCTCCATTGCTTCTGGGGAGAGATGCCCTATTGATGCGCCCTTGGTGCCGCCTGAAAAGCGTCCGTCCGTGATCAGAGCCACTTCGGCGTCAAGGCCCATACCGGCAATTGCCGAGGTGGGGGTCAGCATCTCACGCATGCCAGGGCCGCCTGCAGGTCCCTCATAGAGGATGACGATCACATCACCAGGGTTGATGGTGTTTGAAAGAATGGCGTCCGTTGCAGCCTCTTCTGAATGGAAGACCCTTGCAGGCCCCTGGTGTTGGAGCATCTCAGGTTTTACGGCCGACTGTTTGACAACGCACCCTTCAGGGGCAATGTTGCCGAAAAGAACGGCAAGGCCGCCCTGGGCGTGGTAGGGGTTGTCCATGGGGCGTATGACATCCCTGTCGGTCACCTTTATGTCCATAAGGTTCTCTTCCACTGTCCGGCCGGTTACCGTGAGACATTCACCGTTTACAAGGCCTGCATCTAAAAGCTGACGCATCACGGCCGGAACCCCGCCCGCCCGGTTGAGATCCACAAGGTGATCTTTGCCTCCAGGACTCAACGAGCAGAGGTGGGGGGTTTTTTTGCTGATCTCGTTGATCAGATCAAGGTCGATCTCAACACCTGCCTCGTGGGCAATAGCCTTCAGGTGGAGCACCGTGTTGGTCGAACATCCAAGGGCCATGTCAACGGCCAGGGCGTTTCTGAATGCCAGGGGGGTTAGGATTTTTGACGGTGTGATCTTTTTGTGGTATAGCTCCATAACTGCCATGCCCGCCTGTTTTGCAAGACGGATTCTCTCGGACATGGGAGCGGGGATCGTGCCGTTGCCGGCAAGGCCAAGGCCGATGGCCTCGGTCAGGCAGTTCATGGAGTTGGCCGTGAACATCCCGGCGCAGGACCCGCAGGTGGGGCAGGCAGCATTTTCGATGGATGTGAGTTGAGATTCGGTCATGGTGCCGTTGCTGACTGCACCCACCGCCTCAAACACCGAGATGAGATCTATTTTTTCTGTGCCGCCCCCGGGGGCGACGCCCGGCAGCATGGGACCGCCGCTCATCACAATGGCGGGAATGTCGAGCCTTGCCGCCGCCATGATCATACCTGGAACGATCTTGTCGCAGTTGGGAACCATCACAATGGCGTCAAAGGGGTGGGCCATTGCAGTTACCTCGATGGAGTCGGCAATGAGCTCCCGGCTTGCAAGCGAGTAGTGCATGCCGGCGTGGTTCATGGCAATCCCATCGCATACCCCAATGGTGGAAAACTCCATGGGGGTGCCCCCCGCCATGGTGATGCCCGCCTTGACCGCTTTTACTATGGTATCAAGGTGCATGTGTCCGGGGATGAGTTCGTTGGCCGAGTTGGCAATGCCCACCAGGGGGCGCTCTATCTCTTCATCGGTAAATCCCACGGCCTTCATCAGGCTTCGGTGGGGCGCCCGTGCAATTCCTCGTTTGGCTGTATCGCTTCTCATATTCCGTCTCCGTTGATCGTTAGTTGGGTCGAAATCCATCCCTTGCTCCGGCCGTGCCGGTAAATTAAAAAAGCCGTTATCAGCTTGCTGGCTGATAACGGCTTTTAAAGATCTTATTTTAACTATGCCAGTGTCAGCCCTTCCTCTGGAAGGTGATAATAATCACTTCCACATTGACAGATAGTAGCAAGTTAAGGATAAGGTTTTTTTTCATTTCAGCGGTTAAATCCTATTCTGGTGAATCTTAATTCTTGTAAAGATCTGTTTCATTAAGTCATTGTCAGGCAACCCTGGCAAATTAAGCTGGTCAAAATTGACGATCTTGATTTCTAACGTTAGCAATCATGAATGTCAAGGATAAAATTGTTATTTTAGATTGTTTGGCATCTGGTTGATGGTTGATGCCATGAAACCCGCACCAAACCCGTTGTCGATATTGACCACAGCAACGTTGGAGGAGCAGGAGTTGAGCATGCTTAAGAGGGCTGTCATGCCGCCAAAGCTCGTGCCATAACCAACGCTTGTGGGGACGGCTATCACAGGTGCTCGAACCATGCCCGCCACAACGCTTGGGAGGGCTCCTTCCATTCCTGCCACAACGACCAGCACCGATGCCTCCTGGATCTCTTTTTTATGGGCAAAGAGCCGGTGAATGCCCGCCACACCAACGTCAAAGATGGATTTGACACTGTTACCCATGGCCCTTGCGGTTATCAGGGCCTCTTTTGCAACCGGAATGTCCGAAGTACCGGCGGTTATTACCAGAATTTCACCTTTTGATCTGATCGCCGGTTCCCGGGTTTTTAACAGCACCATTCTTGCGTCCCCGTCATACTCGGCCCGGGGAAATTTTGCCAGGACAGGGCCTGCCTTTTGGTGGTCGATCCTTGTGACCAGGATGGTTTCTTCGTTCTTTGCCATGGCTTGAATGATGCCGATGATCTGTTCCACCGTCTTGCCCTGCCCGAAGATCACCTCTGGAAATCCTTTTCTCAACGAACGGTGGTGATCGATGTGGGCATAATCGATGTTTTCAAAGGCCATGTCCTTGAGGGCTGCCTGGGCCTGGTCCGGGGACAGGGTTCCCCTTGCCACCTGGTCGAGCATCTCTTTTAGTCGTTGCTCATTCATGGTCAGGTGCGATTGCCCTTGAGCCAGCCAAGTCCTTTGGCTCCCCTGGAATTTTTTTCGCTGGTATCCTGGCCGTCCCCAGTCTCTGTCTCTTCCCTGGTTTCAGAGGTGGCCTCATTTTGTTCTACAGATTCCGGGGAAGGGAGGTGTCTCCACTTGTACCTGCCGAATTTGAGATATCCCTGGACGTTGTTGAGACGTGCATCAACCCCGTTTGCAATGGGGATGACGTTGCCCTGGAGATGGGGCTGGATATAGGGGGCAAGTTCCATACCTCCCCCGCCTGAGAGTATTATCGAGTCTATGTCCCAGTCATCCTCCCATAGTCTGTTTACGTCCGCCGCTATTGCTGTTGCTGCATGGGTATAGACCCTTTTTTTCAGGTTGGCGAGATTGTACTCCCTGCCCCTGATTTTGATGGTGCCCGACTCCATGAAATCAAACATGCGAAAGAGCTCTATGTTTACGCCGCTTTCCTGGCGAAGCTTGTTGGCAATCACGGAAAAGCACTTGGAAATACCCGTGTCCAGGGTGGTGGAGCTTCGTTCGATATACTGGAGACGGTCAAAAATGCTGAAGTCCGTTGTTTTGAAACCAATGTCAACCACCCCTATTTTTTGATGGGAGAGGTCCCGGTTATTTATTTTACCGCTGTCGTCCATGAGCAGGTTAAAGATGCTGCCCACAGGCTGGGGAATCATGTGAACCTTGTTTATATGAATTCTTCGGGTGACGTCGTTTTTGTCCTCATTGTGAAAAATAATCTCGTGGCGGCCGGTGATCAGGTCGGCAAAACGTTTGTAGTCCCTGGTCAAAAAACCAACGGGGAGACCCGAAACCACGTTGAGGGAGGTGCTTTTTTCACAGCATACACCAATGGCCGTTATGGCAAGGACCTTAACAAAGTCTGTAATCAGGGTGTCCTGATTCAGGGTAAACTCTCTTGCATTGGACTGACGTTCCGCATAGCTGCCGATAAAGTAGGATTTACCGTCCAGAGTGACGTGGAGGTTTGAGCCACTCTGGTCAGGGCCAAGGGAAGATCTGAACTGGATCTGTGTGGCATCCCCCAGAACCGACTTGAAAACAACCGATTTTTCGCCGTTAAATGCCTTTGTGTATCCAAAACCTACGTCGACTCCAACAACATCCATGATTCTTTCTCCTGTGGGGTCGGGGCTGTCTGGGAACCAACCCCTGGGCCGTCCATTTACAATGTATGGCCGGTTGGCAAATCCCACCTACACCGTCCAATGGAATTATTATCACCATTGCCGGTTAATCGTCAACTATTACTCGATGATCAAGCTTTTCAATTTTTAATCCCATGGTGTCGTTCTGTCTCTATTTCAAAATCAAAATTAGAATTGCTGTCAGGGTAGAAAAAAACTTGCAAATTAATTTCGTTAGTGTATGTTTCTCTTCAAAGAAACATTTACCGGTCAGGGGGAAGGTATGAAGGTTGAAAAAGAGTTGTTAAAGGTGATTGCGTCCATTGCAGAAAAAAAGGACAACCTGGAGGAGCTTGATCTTTTTTTCCAGGAGATCTTCACCCCTGGTGAGCTTGCAGACCTGTCGCTGCGCTGGAAACTTTTGACCGACCTTAATCAGGGGATGACCCAGCGCAGGATTGCTGAGAAATACAGCATAAGTCTCTGCAAGATAACACGAGGGTCAAAGATTTTGAAAAAAAAGAATTCGATTGTATTGAAAATCTTAAAAAACAACGGAGAAAAGAGTGAAATATAAAAATAAACGGTCTTTACTGCTGGGAAATGAGGCCCTGGCAAGGGGGCTCTGCGAAAACGGTTGCCAGATGGCCACGGCCTATCCCGGAACCCCTGCATCTGAGATCCTTCCGGCAGTTGCCGCCCATAAAAAATCAGAGGGGCTTGAATCCCTCCATGTGCAGTGGGCCATAAATGAGAAGGTCGCCTTTGAAATTGCCTACACGGCAAGCATAGCGGGTCTTAGAAGTGCTGTGGCCATGAAGCAGGTCGGTCTTAACGTGGCTTCCGATCCGTTTATGAGCGGGGCCTATCTTGGTGTCAAGGGCGGATTCCTTGTGATCAGTGCGGATGATCCCGGCCCCCACTCGTCCCAGACCGAGCAGGATTCAAGGCTCTATGCCATGGCTGCCAAGGTTCCGGTGCTTGATCCTGATTCCCCGGAACAGGCAAGGGATATGGTGGGCATGGGATTCAGGCTGTCTGAAGCCTTTGAAATTCTGGTGATGGTGCGGCCAACCACAAGGGTTTGCCATGCCCGCCAGGACCTGGCTCTTAAAGAGATCACCCCTGGAAAGGTGGAGGCAGACTTTGAAAAAAATCCAGGACGATGGGCTGCAACACCCAAATTTAGGCTAAAGCTCCACAGGGAGCTCGAGGCAAAGCTTGAGGGGATCGCAGCCTGGGCCGAAACCGCCCCGTTAAGGCTCAACCCCGATTCCGGCAATCCTGAAAGGGCAATTGTGGTTTCAGGAGTGAGCTGCGCCCATGCACGGGACATCGTGACGGATCTTGGTCTCATGGACAAGGTCGCCCTTTACCAGGTGCTGCAGCCCTATCCTTTGCACACAGCCTTTATGGCCGATATTCTTGAGCGCCATAACGACATACTGGTATTGGAGGAGACAAGGGGCGTCATTGAGATGCAGCTTGCAAGAAGGGACAAGGTCAGGGGCAAGGAGAGCGGTCATGTTCCCCAGACAGGGGAACTCCTGCCTGAAATTATTGAGACAATAATTGCAGAGTTCGCAGGCGTCAACTCTTCAGCCTGCATGCTTGAGCCCGTTTCCGGGAGACGCCCCACCCTCTGTGCCGGATGTCCCCACAGGGCAAGCTTCTTTGCCATAAAAAAAGCCGCACCCAGGGGCATTTACACAAGTGACATCGGCTGCTACACCCTCGGCATGAATCTTATGGCAGTCGACACGGTTCTGTGCATGGGGGCTTCCATCAGCCAGGCCGCAGGTTTTGCCCACGCATACTCCGATGAAAAACGCCCTCCCATTGTTGCCACCCTAGGCGACTCCACCTTTTTCCATGCCGGAATTCCGCCGCTCATCGATGCAAAGGTTCAAAGGGCACCGATTGTGGTTGTGATCCTGGATAACCGCACCACGGCAATGACCGGTAATCAGCCCACCCCGGCAACCGGGGTAGATGTTTTGGGATGTGAGGTTAACTCCGTGGATATTGAAATGGTTGTAAGGGGCTGCGGCATCAACCATTGTCGAACTGTGGACCCCATGTATACCAGGGGTTTTATCCAGGAGCTTAAAGAGGCTATCGCCCTTTCAAAAACCGAAGGTCCCTGTGTGATAATCTCGAGATCTCCCTGTGTGCTGAATTTTTCAAAACAGGAACGGGCAGACCAATATAAAAAGATTCGGGTGACCGACGATTGCGATGGTTGCGGGTATTGTGTCTCACACTTTGAATGTCCGGCCCTTCTCCTTAACAGCGAGAACCAGCGGGTGGACATAGATCTCTCCCTTTGCACGGGGTGTGGTGTCTGCGTTTCGGTCTGCCCGAAGGGGTCGATAGTCAGTAGTCAGTGGGCAGTGGGCAGTGGGCAGTAGTCAGTAGTCAATGGGCAGTGGGCAGTGGGCAGTGGGCTGTAGGATGAATGAATTGCCCCTGTCTGTTGCCTATGGGGAGTTGGAGTGTGTTTCAATAACCTACATATTCTTACGGACACAATGAAGGTTGGAATTCGAACAAGATAGCATCTTGTCTCAAGTTTCAAGTTTCTTGATAGCCGGAGCGAGGTATGGGAAATCATATGAACTATCAGATAGTGATAAGCGGTTTGGGGGGCCAGGGTGTACTTTTTGTGACAAGGGTGCTTGCCCAGGCCTGCATGGATGACAACAAAAGGGTGCTCACCTCAGAGACCCACGGCATGGCCCAGAGGGGAGGGACGGTGATCTCCCATTTAAAGGTCGGCACCTTTGCAAGCCCCCTGATCAGGCCTGGAAATGCAGACCTGTTGCTGGCATTGAAACAGGAGAATTACCCCCAGCACAGGGGATTTCTGAAACCAGATGGTAAGGCACTTGTGAATTGCCGGGATCTGGATCTGAATTTGAATGTTGAAAAACCTGACCTGATTAAACCCGAATTTATCTCAATGGACGGGCAGAAGATGGCAGAGGCCGATGATAATCTTCGCTCGTTTAATCTCTACATGCTTGGCGGAGCCATTAAACTCGTGCCTGTGTGTTCCCTTGAAAAGGTCAAGGCCAGGATTGAAAGGATATTCTCGTCAAAGGGCGAGGGAGTAACAGCAAAGGCCCTGCTGGCCGTTGAAACAGGATACAATCATATCAGGAAGGAGGGGTGATGGGCTTTATTCCCAAGGGTTTGACAGGAGAGAAGATCGAAAAGATTCAGCTGAAAGGGCTCAAATGGACAGTCAACCACGGGGTGACAAATTCGAGCCTTTACAGGAAGAAATTTGAGGCTGCCGGAATTTCACCGGGGGACGTTCAAACCTTAAAAGACCTTGAATCCCTTCCCTTTCTGGATAAGAATGATCTCCAGTCCGATTACCCTCTGCCGTTAAAATCTGTGCCAGACGAAGAGGTGGTGAGAATCCACGCCTCCTCCGGGACGACGGGTAAACGCAAGGTAATGTGCTACACAAAGAATGATCTCAACACCTGGGCCGATATGTTTGCCCGGTGTTATGAGCTTAGCGGCATGACTAAAAGGGACAGGGTTCACATTGCAACGGGGTACGGGCTCTGGACGGCCGGGGCCGGGTTTCAACAGGGGTGTGAACGCTTTGGAGCCATGGCTGTTCCCATGGGCCCGGTGAATACAGACATGCATGTGGAGATGCTGGTTGATATGCAGAGCACCGTGTTCTGTTCCACCGCATCCATGGCCCTTCTCATGGCTGAAGAGGTTAGAAAAAGAGATCTGAGGTCCAAGATCAACCTTCAGCGGATCATTCTCGGAGCCGAGCGCCACAGCAGCGCCATGCGGGCCCACATTGGCGATCTTCTCAACGTCGAAGAGATCTACGACATCTACGGCCTGACCGAACTTTACGGGCCCGGTACCGGCCTTGACTGCAAGGCCCACCAGGGCATGCATTACTGGAACGATCTTTTTATCTACGAGATCATCGATCCCGAGACCCTGAAGCCCGTGCCAGAGGGGGAGTTCGGCGAACTTGTGATCACCTCCCTTCAAAAGGAGGCAAGCCCTTTGATCCGGTACCGCACCCATGATATCACAAGGTTGATTCCGGGAAATTGCCCCTGCGGCCTCAGCTTTCCCCGCCACGACAGGATTCAGGGCCGAAGCGATGACATGTTCACCTACCGGGCCGTCAATATCTATCCCCAGCAGATCGATCTGATCCTTGACCCCATTCCCGAGGTCGGCAGCGAATACCAGGTGATTCTCGATCACCAGCCCGACGGCAGGGACATGATGACCATTCTGGTCGAACGGTCGGAGTCTGCATTAGCAGGTGAAGACAAGGCCCTTGCCGCTATGATCTCGGACAGGATGAGACGAAAGCTCCTTGTCCGGGCAGAGGTCGTTGTGACAGATTACAGCTCCCTTCCAAGGACCCAAAAAAAATGTCAGCGGGTTTTTGATAAGAGGAACGGTCTTGGTGGGTAGGGGGCAGTAGGCAGTAGGTAGAGGGTAGTTGATAGTGGATGGAGGGTTGTAGGGGCTCCCCTTGCGGCTGCCCTTTATGGCAGCCCCAATAAAACCGAATGCCCGGCTACCGGTTCGAAGCGAGTTTTTTTATGAAAAGGACAGTCCACACAAGGGCAATTCATGAATTGCCCCTACAGTGTCGGTAACATAGTCGTCATTTTCCGTGATTAAACGGATCGACCACAGTTGTAACCACCCTTGGGGCCGTGACGCCGCCGGTTGGCGCAACCACCTATGTGGTGACGGGGGTTGCAGGCAATATCCCGCTTACGGATGTGTTCAAGGGGGTGTTTCTGTTTATTCCGGCCTACATAGCCACCATCTTGCTGCTCATCCTCTTTCCTTCCCTTGTGACCTTTCTACCCGGCCTTCTGGGATAGCGGACAGGTTGCGTATTAGGCAGTAAAGAGGTTGTCCGATGCAAACACTGGATCTGTTGTGAGGTTGACCCCGAGGCGTCGAAGGCCTGCCTCGTCTCCTGGCGACGGCATGCGGGTCATGTGCATCTCACACCCTTTAAACTCCTTGAGCCCTTCCACCGCAAGCTGAACCGCATGGTTGTTTGTGGCGCTCAGGGCAAGGGTGATAAGGGTTTCCTGAAGATCCAGGCCAAGGCTTTTTTCACCTAAAACATCTGTTTTAAGTCTTGCTATGGGATCACAGATATGCCCGGGCATGAGCATGATCTTGCTGGGAATCCCCGCAAGGTGTTTAAGGGCGCGCAGAACAACGCTTGAGGGTGCATGCATCCTAGGCGAATTGGCGCCGGTAATGATCGTTCCGTCGTGGAGCTTTATGGCTGCACCGAAATAATCTCCCTTGTATCCCATGCGGGGATCGTTTTCAGCCTCCTCTGCTGCTCTTCTTGCGGGAAGCACGACGCTCCGGTCTTCCGGACAGAGGTGATACTCTTTCATCAGAAGCTCTGCACGCTGGACGGTCTCCCTGTCTGCCAGGCCCAGGACATATTCACAGCGATACCGTAAATACCGCCTGATCAGCTCCTGTTTTGATGCCTCTCTTACCCCCTCGTCATCCAGGATTGCAAATCCCACCCGGTTGACCCCCATGTCCGTGGGTGAACGATAGCAGGACTCAGCACCGGTGATCTTTTCAAGAATTCTTTGCAATACTGGAAACGAATCCACATCACGGTTGTAATTCACCGACTTTGTATCGTAGGCCTCCAGATGAAAGGGGTCGATCATGTTGGAATCTCCCAGGTCTGCCGTGGCGGCTTCATAGGCGGCATTTACAGGATGCTTCAGGGGAAGGTTCCACACGGGAAAGGTTTCAAACTTTGCATAGCCGGCCTTAATTCCGTTAAGATTATCGTGGTAAAGTTGAGAAAGACAGGCCGCCATCTTGCCGCTTCCCGGTCCCGGTCCGGTAACAATCACAAGGGGTTTTTCGGTTTTGATGTAGTCATTGGCTCCGTATCCCTGTTCGCTTACGATCTGATTTACGTCCGTGGGATAACCCTTTGTGTAGTAATGGATAAATACTTTGATGTTACGACGTTCAAGTTTCTTTTTAAAGATAACGGCCCCTGGCTGATGGTCGAAACGGGTGATGATGACCCCCAGGACACCCACACCCCACGACTTGAGGTCGTCGATGATTTTCAGGATGTCCGACTCATAGGAGATCCCGAAATCCGCACGGATTTTTTTTCGTTCGATGTCACCTGCATAGATACAGACAAGAACCTCGGCCTGGTCTTTGAGCTCCTGGAGAAGACGGATTTTTATGTTTGGATCATATCCAGGGAGAACTCGTGCCGCATGAAAGTCAAAGAGAAGCTTTCCGCCGAATTCGAGATATAGTTTGTTGTTAAACTGCCGGATACGCTTTCTGATCTCAGCGGCCTGTTCTTTCAGGTAGCGGTCATTATCGAAGATTTTTTTTTCTGACATGGAAATCCCTGTATTAAAAAGTCCCGGTATGGTGTCCTTTTGTGAAAAAATTTGATTGGTGCCCAGGGCTTAAACAGGGGATATCTCGTCAAAGGCCTTGTTCATGGTTTTTACGGCAAGTCTGATGCAGTGCTGCTTCTGGTCCGGGATTTCCACAAGGCGCCTGAAAATATCCCGGTCGGTTATTTTTCTGGCCTGCTCAATGGTCATTCCCTTGATCATCTCCATGGCCACCATGGCGGCAGATATGGCTCCCGGGCAACCCAGTACCTGAATTTTTGCATCCTCGATGATCCCATCGTTCATTCTAAGGTAGACTTTCATGGTGTCGCCGCATTGACCGGTGAGCTCGCTTATCTGGTTTGCGTCGGCAAGACTTCCCATACTCGGCTGATCAATATAATAATCAATGGCAGTGTTTGAATATCCCGACTCGGTGAGCATTGCCCTGATGTTTTCTCTGGTCTCTTCAGTTGTTGTAGTTTCCACTTCTATCTGGCTCCTTTAGCGCATCTAATGGTCTGCTTTTCTGATCATAAATATTTGATTAAAATAGATGCAAAATAGCGCCGTTCCTGTCTGCTGTCAAGCGACTATTGCTGCTCTTTTTCCTTTGGTTCGGAGAAAAGGCAGCTCAGGATGAGCATATCATCATCGTACTCTGAATTTGCGGCATAGGGCAGGGTATTAAAAAGTTTGATCATTCCCCTGTTCTGGGGCGAGGTATAGGCCACAAGGCCCTTTATGCCGTTCAGACGGGCGGCTTCGGCAAGTTTTTTCTGCACGAGTTTTGCAATACCCTTGCCCTGCCACTCTTTTGATACGGAAAAGGCGATCTCAGCCATGTTTACCACGGGATTTCTGAGGTACTCACCAACGGCAATAATTTTGCCGAATCCCACCTCGCCTACAACTGCAACAATGGTGAGATCGTTGATGTAATCAATTTGAACCGTTTCTCCGATCTGATCATGGACAAAGCTTTTTTTCTCATGGAAGAATCTGGAAACCACATCACTTCGGTTCATTGTATAATAGTATTCCTGGAGTCTTCTTTCATCCACCGTTTTTGCAGGGCGGAACGTGACAGGGATATTGTCAATCTTAACAACCTCTTCAAGCTTGAGGGGGTAGACCCCCCGGATGGATTCTTTTAATTTCCGGCCGACGTCGATGAAGTCCCTCTCCTTGGCCTGTTCGAAAAGTTGATCCCGGAAATCAGGGTGGGCAATGCTGATAAGGGCCATGGCCCTCTCCTGGATGCTCTTGCCAAAAAGGTTTACAATTCCGAATTCCGTCGCCACATACTGAACATCCCCCCTTGGCACGACAACGGCAGTGTTATCAAGAAAAGGAACAATTCTGCTCTCCTTTCCCTGGTCGGTTGTGGATGTGAGCATGAGTATGGATTTTCCATTTTCAGACATGGAGGCTCCCCTTATAAAGTCGAGCATGCCGTTGACGCCGGAAAAGTTGTTGTAGGGAAGGGCGTCGGCCGCCACCTGGCCCGTGAGGTCGATGGCCATGGCCGTGTTCATGGAGACCATGCTGTTGTGGCGTGAGATGATCCTCGGGTCATTGACATAGTCTGAGGGGTGAAACTCGATGGCCGGGTTGTCATCGAGAAAGTCGTAGAACGTAGTGGAACCAGCGGCCGAGCTTGCCACAAGCTTGCCGTCGTTAAATCCCTTGGCCCGGTTGGTAATAACACCCATGGAGACAAGGCGCATGATTCCGTCGGTCAGATATTGGGTGTGAATGCCAAGGTCATTTTTTTCAGCAAGGCATAAAAGGGTGGCATTGATGGTCGCCCCAAGGCTTGTCTGGAGAGTCGAGCCGTCGTCAATCACCCGGGAAATGTGCCGGGCAATGGTGTTTGCCGTTTCAATTTCAGGCATCTCCTGGACGCTCAGCAGCTCTTCCTCGTGCTCCACGATGTAATCCACATCGTTGACGTGGATAAAGCTCTGGCCTAAAACCCTTGGCATGCGTGGATTTACCTGGGCGATGACAATGTCTGCCGATTCAGCCGCCGCCTTACTTATGTCAACCGCAATACCAAGGCTCATCCAACCAAAATCATCGGGTGGCGACACCTGAATCAGGGCAGCATCGATGGGCAGTCGCCGGGACTTGAACAGTTTGGGAATCTGGGAGAGGTTGATGGGGGTTATGAACCTTGCATTTTTGCTGATCACCCTTGGTTTTGCAGATCCAAGGTAAAACGAACGAATGTTGAACTGCTGGGAGTGGGATCGGTTTGCAATAAGGGTGATTGGGGTGCTTTCAAGGGCGAGGAGCCTTACGATTTCAAGGTCTGTGAACCTTGCTGAAAGGGCGGATAATTCCTTTACAAGGTGCTGGGGTTCACCGCAGGAGGAGGATATGAACACCCTCTGTCCGGCCCGTATCTTTGATATGGCATCCTTTGCAGAACAAAGTTTATCCACATAGCCGTCGGCCCAGTAGATTGATTTCGATTTTATCATTGTGCCTCCTTGGGGTTTCTTACAAGTATACCCCAAAACCCTGCAAGGTCAATTGAAACCTCTACAAAACACTTGTATGGTCCTTGAAAAGAGGCTAAGCTTGTCATTAAAAACTTATCCAGGGAGAAAGGAAGGGCAATATGCGAATTCTGATTTGCGGCGGCACAGGTCAACTGGGTCAGGATTGTCACAGGGTTTTTAGAAAAAACCACACTGTTCAGGCCCTGGGGCGGGAAGAGCTTGATATTACCGATCTGGCGATCGTGGAAAAAACCATCAAAGAGCTGGCCCCCGAGGTGGTCATCAATTGTGCGGCTTACACCAATGTGGATGCCAGCGAAAAGAATCCGGACCTTGCATTTCAAGCAAACACCCTTGGTGCTGAGAATCTGGCCCGTTCATGCCGCTCGGCCCAAGCGTTAATGGTTCATATCTCAACAGACTATGTGTTTGACGGCAAACGAGAACCCCCTCTGGCCTATGAAGAAACCGATCCCACAGCGCCCCTTGGGGTGTACGGTGGGACCAAACTTGAAGGGGAACAACGTGTGGCAAGGTTTGCGGAACGATATATTATCGTTCGCTCGGCCTGGCTCTATGGTATCCATGGTGGCAATTTTGTTAAAACCATGCTTAAGCTTGCCCTGAAGAATCCTGATGGAACCATACGGGTTGTGAACGATCAGTTCGGCTCTCCCACCTGGACATTGAGGCTCGCCCTCCAGCTTGAATCTCTTGTTGAGGCCCAGGGCCAGGGCCTTTACCATGCAAGCGCCGAAGGATATTGTTCCTGGTATGAATTTGCCGCTTATTTTTTAAAGAAAATGGGGGTAAAGCACAATATCGTTCCCTGCACCTCAGAGGAGTATTCAACCCCTGCCCCAAGGCCCCACAATTCCATCCTTGACAACGCAAGGCTTAAACGGAACGCGATAAATCGTATGACCGGCTGGCGCCATGGGGTGGATCTCTTTGTCTCACGATTCCGTCAGGAGCTGCTCGAAGAGTGCTCCTTGCCATAAACATTTTAAAAGGGTTGTTCAGATGAATAAAATTGATTTTTCAGGATTTGAAGCTTCCATGCGTACTTACCTCAGATATGTAAGGGGTAGGGACCTAGAAGATGCGAGCTCAAAAGATTTGTTTAATGCCGTATCCTCTGCGGTTAGAATGCTGCTCATTGATATTACCATGGAAACCGAGGAACGGTACAAGAGCGCCGATGCAAAAAGGATGCATTATATATCCATCGAGTTTTTACCCGGCCGACTCTTGTCCAATAATCTATTGAATCTCGGGATAGAGCAAGAGTGCAGGGAAATTTTAAAGACCATGAATATCGATCTTGACGCACTTCTAAATGAAGAGCACGACCCCGCCCTTGGCAACGGCGGGTTGGGACGTCTTGCCGCCTGCTATCTCGACTCCCTTGCAACTCTTGACATGCCGGGTTACGGTTATGGCATAAATTATGATTACGGACTTTTCAAACAGAGCATCATGGCAGGCGAGCAGCGGGAACAACCGGATTTCTGGCCAAACCGTTCGTCCCCATGGCTGCTTGCCCGCTCGGACAAAAGATGCATTGTTCCCTTGTATGGCAGAATTCAGGTAACCGAAGATATGAACGGTGAGTATAACCCCATGTGGGTGGACTGGAAGCTTGTCATTGGACAGGTTCATGACGTTCCCATAGCGGGCTATGGAGGAAAAACGGTCAACAGACTTCGGCTTTTTTCCGCCTGGGCAAATGATGATTTTGACATGCGGGTCTTTAACGAGGGGGATTATTTAAGGGCCGTTGAGGAGAAAATACAGTTTGAATCCATATCAAAGATTCTTTACCCCTCGGATTCCATGGAGGCCGGCAGGGAACTTCGCCTTGTGCAGGAGTATTTTCTGGTGGCATGTTCTGTTCAGGACATCATAAGTATTTACCTTGAAAACCACGATGGATTTGACGATTTCCCAGACAAGGTTGCCATTCAGTTGAACGACACCCACCCAGCCTTGACCGTGGCCGAGCTTATGAGGGTTCTGGTTGATGTTCATGGCCTTGAATGGGCACCTGCCTGGGACATAACCACCCGAACCCTTGGCTTTACCAACCATACCCTTTTGCCAGAGGCCCTTGAAACATGGCCGATATCCATTGTTGAACGGGTGATACCCCGGCACCTTCAGATCATTTATGAGATCAACCGGCGGTTTATCGAACTTGTCCTGGAACGGTTTCCCAACAATAGAGATCTTGTCAAGTCCATGTCAATAATCCGGGATGATGGTGAGCACAGAATCTTAATGGCAAACCTTGCCATCATTGGCAGCCATTCCGTGAACGGGGTTGCGCGCATTCATTCTGAACTTATTAAAAAGCAGCTTGTTCCTGATTTTTACCGCCTCTGGCCGGAAAAGTTCAACAACAAGACAAACGGCGTCACCCCGAGAAGGTGGATTGCCTCATCCAATCCAGGGCTTGCACAGCTTGTGACAGAAGCCATTGGCGATGGCTGGATTTCAGATCTTGACCGGTTGAGCGATCTGGAACCCCTGGTTCAGGACTCGGCTTTTCTTGATCGCTTTGTCCAGGTAAAACGGGCAAACAAAATAGATCTTGCTGAAATTATTGGTGAATCTACTTATGTGGAGGTTGACCCAGACTCAATTTTTGACATTCATGTCAAAAGGATTCACGAGTATAAACGGCAGTTCCTCAACGTGTTGAACATCGTCCACACCTATTTAAGGATAAAGGAGGACAATCTGATACCAGAGGCTCCAAGAACCTTTATCTTTGCAGGAAAAGCCGCTCCCGGGTATGTCAACGCAAAGCTCATCATCCGTTTGATCCACGGGGTTGCAGACGTAATAAATAATGATCCTGAGGTAAATCCATGGATGAGGGTAGTCTTTATGCCCGATTATCGGGTTTCCCTTGCCGAGTGGATCATTCCCGGGGCGGATGTCAGCGAGCAGATTTCCTGCGCCGGAATGGAAGCTTCTGGCACGGGCAATATGAAATTTGCCATGAACGGTGCATTGACAGTTGGTACCCTTGACGGTGCAAACGTGGAGATAGCTGAAAAGGTGGGGCTGGAGAACATCTATATCTTCGGTCTCAAGGTCGATCAGATAGCGGCCATGCGAAAGACCTACTACCCCCGTCACTACCTTGAAAACAATCCTGATCTCATGCGGGTGATGAACGCAATTCGTTCGGATCGATTCTGCAAGAAGAACCCGGGGATTTTTCAAAGACTCTATGACTCCGTGGTCAATTACGGGGATTACTACTTTAACATGGCTGACTTTAACGCCTATGTGGAAACCCAGCAGCAGGTGCTGACAGATTATTGCAACAAGAGACAATGGGCGGAAAGATCGCTTTTAAATACGGCAAGGACCGGGTATTTTTCAAGCGACAGGGCGATCCGGGAGTATGCAGACCACATCTGGAAAATTAAGTCATTCCCTGGGTGATAAATAATTGAATATGACCAGATTCTAGAGACGCCAAGATTGGGCGTCTCCGGTCTGGGCGAACAGACTGGGTGTAGAGTTTGCACAGGTCGAATTGAAAGTTTTTCTTGTGATTTTTCATTCTTCGATGTATTTATATAAAATAACTTTTATAAACTAAATTTCATTCAAAATATAAAACTTCAAGTGTAGTGGAGAAAAGAATGGGAATTCAAGAACGAAAGATCAGAGAAAAAGAAGAACGCCGCAGGCAGATAATGGAAGCTGCCAAGCTTGTGTTCTCGGCAAAGGGGTTTAACCGGGCAACAATGGAGGAGATAGCAGGCGAGGCTGAATTGAGCCCGGGCACCCTCTACCTTTATTTTAAAAACAAGGAGGAGCTCCATACTTCCCTTTCCATTGACATTCTCATCTATCTCACCCGGCAGATACGTGAATTTGTGGATGAGGCGACCTTAAGTCCCGAGGCAAAGCTCTATGCCCTGAGGGATGCCTTTATCTATGTTTACGAGTACGATGCCATGGTTCTGATTAATCTCTTTCACCTCCAGTCCGGGGAAACCCTTCAAAATCTGTCCGGTGAGGTGTTAGAGCAGATCAAGGAAACCTCTGCTGACGCATTGGGGGCAATTACTTCAATTGTGCAGGAGGGAATCGATCAGGGTGTGTTTGCAAAACAACATCCGGTTGCCCTTGCCGATATCATCTGGGCAACCTATTCCGGAGTGGTCCTCTGGGTGGACAGCAAGCGCCTGCTCAACAATGAAAAAGACTTTGTCAAACAGACACTTGAGACGGCGTTTCAAATTATTGTCACAGGTTTGAAAAACCTATGAAGTCTTACAGAATCTGTGATTAATGATCCTTATCCATGAACGCTGCCGTCTCTTTTTGTATGCAGAAATAAATATCATCATCGCTGCCAAAGATATCAATGACATCCTTGTGGTTGATGAGGGTTTCCACAATATAGGCTGTGAGGTATAGACTCACCACGTTGGGGTTGGGCACAAGGGTTCTAAACGGTGCTATCTTGAAATCAATGTCAAACGCCTCGGCCCTGCACAGGGTATCAAGGCATTTTCCAATTTGCTCCTGGATGGCATTTTTGCTGACGGTCTCCACGAGACCTGTTTCCACAAGCCGCATGGAAACCTTGTTGCTGAGGGATTCAATGTTTTCCCTTACCGCATTGATGGCACGGTCTCTTTCCCGAGTTTTGGAGGACTCAATTTTTGACAGCAGCTTTGATTCCCGGTTTCCTGCACTGAATGACTTGGCCATGGAATATCCTTAATATATCTGTGTTAACTGTTTGGTACGTTCTATTCAATTGGGATTAAACTTATCCTGACATTTATAGTCTAAAATCCATTTGTGTTTCAAGATAAAAATCATGATTGCTCAATAATAATTTGAGGGGAAGATTTGCCGTTAAAATGGTTCATCCGAACTCTAAAGGCTATACGTTCAAAATGGGCCGGAGGATAAGCCGGATCATCGATGTTAAAATGCATGGCTGTGATGGGAGGCCCTGACGGGGCGGTTCGTTTGGCAAGTTGCATCTTTCTGTGGCCAAGCCCGATAATGGTGGAATTGACAACTGTTACGTCTTTGCAGTAAAAAAGGGGGTCGGGATTGCCGATTCCAAAGGGTCTCAACCTGTCAACGGCTTGAATGAGCTCCTCTGTGATCGAGTCAATTTCAAGGGCACAGTCAAGCTCCATGATTTTTTTTTGGGGTTCCGAGTTGACCATTGAGCATATGGTCTGTTGGAAGAGACGGGAAAAATCTTCAATCCGTTCGTGGCGCATGGTGAGTCCCGCTGCCATGGCATGCCCGCCAAATCGTTCAAGAAGGGCGCTGCATTGCCCAAGGGCCGTATGGATATTGATGTTGTCTACGCTCCTGCATGAGCCTGTGGCAGGGGTCTTTGCCGTGGATATGAGCACCACTGGGCGGGCGTATTCTCTTGCGATTTTTGATGCAGCAATACCCATAACACCCGGGTTCCAAGAAGAATCCCACATTACAATAGCGTTTTTGAACGAGGTCTCACCCCGGCGTAAAATACGCTGTTCTATGTCTGCAACTATGCTTTGTTCTGTCTGCTGGCGTCGTCTGTTGAGTTGGTCGAGGATCTCTGCCTTTTGCTGGACTGCTCCGGCCTCCTTTGAGCAAAGGAGGTCCATGCAGATCCTGGCGTGGGATATTCTTCCTGGGGCGTTTATTCGTGGAGCGATTCTAAAGGCAATATCATCCGAATCCAGGAGGGCAGGGTTTATCCCTGCCACCTCAACAAGGGCTTTGAGGCCGGGACGGCGACCCTCACGCATCACCTGGATGCCCGCCATGGTGAGGATTCTGTTTTCAGCCCTTAAAGGCACCATGTCGGCAATTGTTCCAAGGGCCACAAGATCGCAGCTCGTTATCAGGTTTGGCTCGGAGATATTTTCCCAAACACCTCTTTTACGCATTTCCATTCTCAAGGCTATGACAAGGTAAAAGGCAACCCCCACCCCGGCAAGGTGGTCAAGTCCCGAAGGGCACTTCTTTTGTTTGGGATTGACAATGGCAAAGGCTTCTGGTTTGGGATCTGGAACTTCGTGGTGGTCGGTCACTATGATGTCAATATCTTCGTGGCGTGCAAGGTCAACAGCTTCAAAGCTGTCTGATCCACAATCCACAGTGATGATAAGATCGATCTGCTGCTCCACGGCCATGGCAATATGTTCGACTTTGAGGCTGTATCCCTCTCTTATTCTGTGGGGAATATACCAGGAGACTTCGCCATTGATATGGGTGAGAAAATCATTGAGAACTGCCGTTGCGGTGACCCCGTCCGCATCAAAGTCACCAAATATCAGAATTTTTTCCTTGTTTTCAATGGCCAGGATGATCCTTTCAACGGCCCTGTCCATATCTTTCAAGGCAAATGGATTGGTAAGGGTTTCCATGGAAGGTGACAGGAAGGCCAAAGCCGCTTCTGGAGTTTTTATGTCTCTGTTTGCAAGAAGGGTTGCAATGACCCTGTGGCATCCCAGACCATCTTCCAGGCGACTGACGACGGTCTGGTCCGGCTTTTTCTCACTCCACTCTGTTTCCATATGAGTCCAGTTTAAATAGTGAAACATATATTGATCGATTGGAAAATGTCAATTTATTCTTTTTGTTTTTGTCCAAAAGGTGGTATGTTAAACGTTTGAATTTTACTTATAACCCTCATGTCCCCAGGGGCACAACAAAGTATGAAACTTGAATCAGGACTGAACTTTGTTTCTTGTTTCTATTTTCAAGTTTCTTGCACAGGGGTAGTTTATGCAGACGACTCAAGCAGTGTACCAGGTTGAAAAGAGCAGAATCGGGTTTCTTAAGTTTATCTTTGAAGGTTATGACAACCTTGCCGTTTTGACTACCCTTGATTCAACTGCAGGTCTTGTCAGGCTTACCATTGCCCCTGGCTGTTCCTGTGAGGCGTTTGCCGTGATGGCGGAATTAAAAAAGGATATCATGATCAATGAAGTCTGAGAGTGAGGAGTCTGAGACGTTTGAGCAGTTTGAAACGTCTCAGAATTTAGAGAGTCCTGATGAACAGCGGTGTAATCAAAACAGGTGTGGTGAACAGGTTAAGGGGTATGCATATATATACACCATAGGCTGTCAGATGAACACCTATGATACTGAGAGACTTTTTTTCATATTAGGTGAACTCGGTTACCCAAAGACCGAAACTCTGGACAAGGCCGACATAGTTGTCTGCAACACCTGCTCTATTCGGGAGAAAGCCCAGGAGAAAGCCTTTAGCTTTCTTGGAAGGGTACCGCCCCTTAAAAAGAAAAAACCTCATTTGATAACCATCATGACAGGCTGCGTTGCCCAGCAGGAGGGGCAGGGGGCATTCAAACGCAATTCTGCCCTGGACATCGTTCTTGGCACCCAGGCCTTTGCCAGGTTGGGTGATCATATCCAGGATGTCCTGAAGGGAAAGAATCAGATAACCGATATCAATGACTCTTCGGCCATTTACGAGGCCATGCCTGACTTCTCGTTCATTGAAAATGACAAGGTGTCACGATTTGTAACAATCATGCAGGGGTGTGACAATTACTGCACCTATTGCGTGGTCCCCTATGTCAGGGGAAGGGAGAGGAGCCGAACCCCGGCGGGCATTGTTGCGGAAATCAAGATTCTGGTTGATGCCGGAGTCAAAGAGGTGACTCTCCTCGGCCAGAACGTCAACTCCTACGGTATAAAAGAGAAGATCTGTTCGTTTCCAGATCTCCTTGAAAAAATTTCCCAGGTTTCCGGCCTTGAAAGAATTCGATTTGCAACCTCCCATCCAAAGGATCTTTCAGATGATCTCATCCATGCCATGAGGGACCTTGGCAAGGTGTGCAATCAACTTCATCTTCCTGTTCAGTCCGGGTCCAACAGAATTTTGAAAAAGATGAACCGGGGATATACCGTGGAGCGATACCTGGAGAGAATTGGGATGCTCCGGGAAAATTGTCCGTCAGTGGCCCTTTCATCGGATATGATCATTGGGTTTCCCTCTGAAACCCGGACCGATTTTGATGAGACCATGGCCCTGGTGCAAAAGGTCCAGTTTGACGGCATCTTCGCCTTTGCCTATTCAGAGCGACCCAATGCCCCTGCCGCTAAATTCTCCGGGGCAGTTGAAGAGGATGAAAAGATGGACCGGCTCAATCGTCTCATAGATTTTCAGCAAGAGATTACCCATACTAAAAACAAGGCCCTTGTGGGCTCTTGGGAACGGGTTTTGGTGGAGGGGTTGAGTCAAAAAAAGAGACATCATGAGGGCGACGATCTGCCCCAGATGACCGGCAGAACCGAGTCTGGGAAAATCGTCCATTTTCTTGGAGAAAATATCAGCCAGGGCGATATCCTTTCCGTAAAAATTGAGCGTGCCTACCCCCATTCCCTATGGGGTAAGTACAAGAAGGAGCTTTAATAGATGAAAACCCAAGGTAAAAAAATAAAAATCGGCAGAAATACCCTCTGCCCCTGCGGAAGCGGGAAAAAGTATAAAAACTGTTGTATGGGCGACGACTCCATGCTCACCGTTAAAGAGGCTTATAAACGTCGCTATGGCATCATTGTCAAGGAGCCCCACGAGATCGAAGGTATCCGCAGGTCAGGTGAACTTTTACTCTCAATTATGGACAAGGTTGCCGCCATGATTGCACCGGGAATCACAACCGACCAGATCAACACCCTTGTTGCCGACGAGACAGACAAGGCAGGGGCCATTGCCGCCCCCCTCAACTATCGCGGTTTCCCAAAGAGCGTGTGCGTATCGGCCAACGAGGTAATCTGCCACGGCATACCAGGCAACAGGGTGCTCAGGGACGGTGATATCGTTAACGTGGACATCACGCCCATCCTTGATGGCTATTATGCCGATGCAAACAAGACCTTCTTTGTTGGAACCCCGGGGCCGGATGCCATAAAGGTGGTTGAGGTGGCATTGGAGTGTCTGAGGCGGGCCATTGATACGGTGCGCCCCGGCTCCCATCTGGGGGACATCGGCTACGCCATCCAGAGCTATGCTGAATCCCGGGGATGCTCGGTGGTCCGTGAGTTTGTGGGCCACGGTGTTGGTATAGATTTCCACGAACCCCCCCAGGTCTGTCATTTCGGCCGGAAGCACCATGGTGTTGAGCTTGTTCCGGGCATGGTTTTTACCATCGAACCTATGATTAACCTAGGAGCAAGGGATCTGCATATTCTTGAGGATGAATGGACGGCTGTCACCAATGACGGTTCCCTTTCAGCTCAATTTGAACAGACTATCCTGGTGACTGAAACCGGTTGGGAGAGCCTTACGCCCTACTAAGGCCCGGCGCTACTTTAAATAAAAATCAGGCCTCTTTTTCAAGTTGAGGAAATTTAGCAATGGGGATGAGGGTGACCAGCGGAATAAAGGCGACCCAGAACAGAACGGTCTCTATGGAGTAGATATCTGCAAGCTTGCCCACGATGGGGGATGCAAGCCCGCCAAGGCCGTAGGCAAGGCCCATCATGAGGCTCGAAACCATGGATCTTCCCCTGGGTGCAAGTCTCTGGGCCATGAGCACCCCGAGGGGCATGGAGGCAAGGGCGAAAAAACCGCCGACAAACGCTCCTGCATATACAAAGGCACCCGGGGCAAAGAGATAGAGAAGAAGGGCAGGGGTCATCAAAAGATGGGTTACAAAGAAAATCCGCTTGAATCCCATGCTGTCTGAAAGAGAACCCGAGATCAGACCGCTGAACGTACCGGCAAGGATGAATAGAGAAACGATAAACCCCACCGATATGAGGTCATACCCTGTTTGCGCAAGAAGTACCGGCATAAAGGTTATGAAGGACTGGCCTGCAACGGCTCTGAGCACCATGACCACCCAGATGAGGGCAATGGGCTTCCATACGGCTCCGAGGCTCTCCTTGAGTGATCCTATAAACCCATAACTCTGCATTCCTTCGCTCTCGGGCATGGGGATGACTTTAAGGAAGAAAATGATACCTAAAAGTCCCAGAACCATTGTCCAGGGCATGTTTTCAAGGCCGAACCTTCCCACGTACCAGGTTATGAACACAGGCCCCACTGCAAAGGCGAAGGTGCCGCCGGTATTGAAGATGGACATGCAGAGCCCCTTTCTATTGCCCGCATAAAGGGGAAGCATTCCCGTGACCGACGGGTGGAACATGGATGATCCTGCCGAACCCGCTGCAAGGACCGCCAGCAGCACGTAGAAGTTCGGGGCGATGCCGGAGAAGGGGATGCACACCACCGATAGAAACACCCCCCAGAGAATAAAGGACCGGGTCTGATACCGGTCGGCCAGATACCCCACACAGGGCTGGACCACAAAGGCAAGGAGCCTTATCATCCCGGTCAAGAGTCCCACCTGGGTCATGGACAGGGCGAGCTTGTCCACATATACCGGAAGAAGCGGGCTCGTGAACGAGCTGTAAAAATCTCCGGTAAAGTGGACCATGGTCAGGGCTGCAACCACCTTGACGTTCAGCTTTGTGTTTTTGGTCATTTTTTTCTTAATTCTTCAGGCTGTGGATGGGTGCCGGAATCCTTCCGCCGTGGAGCACGAACGAGTCCCTGTTGGTGGCATGGGGAACGTTCATGATTTTAGCAGCACCAAGGAGTCCACCAAAGAAAACGCTCTCCCCCGCCTTTTTCCCTGGAACGGGAATGATACGGGTTGCCGTAGTCTTGTTGTTGATCATGCCGATGGCCATTTCATCGGCTATGATACCGGCCAGGGTCTCTTCCGAGATGTCGCCAGGAACCGGAACCATGTCAAGCCCAACCGAACATACACAGGTCATGGCTTCGAGTTTTTCAATGGTAAGATACCCTTTTTCTGCGGCCTCTGCAATGTTGAGGTCTTCGCTCACCGGAATAAAGGCCCCACTCAATCCGCCCACATGGGAGCTTGCAAAGGCCCCGCCCTTTTTTACGGCATCGTTGAGCATGGCAAGGGCAGCTGTGGAGCCTGGAACGCCAATGCTTGTGAGCCCCAGTGCCTGGAATATCTCGCCTATGCTGTCACCCACAGTTGGCGTGGGGGCAAGGGAAAGATCCACCACCCCGAACTTTGTGCCAAGGTTATCTGCAACCTCCCGGCCGATGAGTTCCCCCACCCTTGTGACCTTGCAGGCGGTGGTCTTTATCACCTCCGCGATTCTGCCGAGGGAGATGTCTGGCTTTGCCTCAATTGCCCTTTCAATGGCCTTTTTGACAACCCCAGGCCCGCTGACCCCCACGTTGATGACCGAATCTGCGACCCCAACGCCCAGGTAGGCACCTGCCATGAAGGGCATGTCCTGGGGGATGTTGGCAAATACGCACAGCTTTGCACAGGCAAGGCCGTCGTCGCTGGCCGTAAGATCTGCCGCTTTTTTAATTACCCTTGCCATGTCAAGCACGGCGTCCATGTTGATGCCGCTTCTTGTTGTGGCAACGTTGACCGAGGCGCAGATGCGCTGGGTTTCTGCCAGAGCCCTTGGCAGGGCATCCATCAGTGCCCGGTCTCCGGTTGCTATCCCCTTTTCCACAAGGGCGGAGAATCCGCCGAGAAAGTCGATGCCCACCTCCTTTGCAATGTCGTTGAGGCAAATTGCGATTTCAACCATCTGGTCGGCATTGAAGGGCGCTCCCACAAGGGCGATGGGGCTTGTGGATATGCGCTTGTTGACCACCTCTATGCCATATTTTTCACCGATAGTGTTGCATACGGACACGAGATTTTCGGCCCGGGTGACGATCTTCTCCCTGATCTTGTGCTTGAACACCGAAAGATCGTGGCTCACGCAGTCAAACAGGCTGATTCCAAGGGTGACGGCCCGGACATCCAGGTGCTCGTTCTTGACCATTTCAATGGTGGAAAGTATTTCTTGTTCGTTAAACATTATTCTCATAGATCCTTATTTTTATATATGAAACTCTTATCATAGCTTTTAGCTAACGGCTAACAGCTAACGAGTTTTATCGTTCGTTGTGTCCGCCAGGAGATGTGGGTTATATCTTGTTGATGGCCTGAAAGATGTTCTTGTGCTGGATGCTTATGTCTAATCCAAGTTCTCCGGCCTTCTCCTTCAAGGCTGAAAAAAGAGACTGCTGATCGATATCAGGGGTGATCACCACCTCGTAGACCATTATGTTGGCCTCGGGGTTGTTGCCGCCCTTGAATACTGCTCTGAGGTTTTTGACATTCACGTTGGCATCGGCAATGATTCTTGTAAACCTTGCCACAAGCCCCTTCTGGTCTGGACCTATTGTTGTGAAGATAAAATCCTCTCCCAGCTCTTTGCCGCCGTTCAAGGTCGTGTCTGCAAGATCCACATGAATATGGAGTCCCGTGGCGGCCAGGTCTTTTTCAAGGGCCGTTTTGACGGCTTCCAGGGTGAGTTCAGGCGGTGGAAGAACTAGGAAAATACCTGAAAACTGGTTTTGCAGGATCACCTGGTTTACGTTTTCAAGGTTGCAGTCAAGTTTATAAAGGCTCGTTGCCGTGGCCGCAATTATGCCCGGCCTATCCTTTCCAAGGATGGTGATAATCAATTTGTTCATGGGAAATTATGCTCCTGAATTCTCTGTTCAAAACTGTATTCATAGTACATTTCCCGGTCAACGTAAACCAAAACTTTAGGTGACCATTAATTCTCATTTCTAATTGATGTTTCGTCTGGCAATGATTATACTACACCCGCTTGTGAGTTGGTTGTGATCTTTATTTAATGTTGGGGGTGTAAAAAAATAATGGGATTTAAGAGTTGGTCAGAGCAGCTGGAGAAGCACAAGGTGCTGCTGGTGATAGTTATAGTTGCCTTTTTTGTTCTGGAACTTCAGGTGTTTATCCTTGCCACCATGCGCTCGGGCCATCAATCTTATATGCAGGTTTTAGATAAGAATGAAGAGGTGGTTTACGAGGTCAAGGGCGCAACCATGACTAATTTCAACAGATATTATTTTGAAAATACCTTTGGACCTTTTGAAAACTATCGGGTAAAGCTTGTAACAAAGGATGTTCCTTTTCCCTTCAGGGCATGGTTTACCGCAGCAGTGGGCATTCCCATCGGGTTGATACTTCTTCTTGGTTTCATCCTCAAGGCTGTGATGGTTTTTCTGGGGGGGGATGACCCGTCTGGAAAAAGGTTCCCAGGCCCAGAGAACCAGTCAGACGATCAATTAAACGATAAACCAGGCAATAAACAGGAGGGATCCAACAAAGTAGAGGCACTTTTTTTCCGAGTCAGCCGATTTAACATTTTTATTATAGGTTTTCTTGTGTTGGCCGCCGTGCTTCTCTACTGGATTATTCCCAATCTTATATCCTTTGTTGCCCGCACCGGAATCGAAACCATAGTTGATTACAAGTGGTTTTTTATTGCCGTGGTTGCAGGTTTATTCGTTCTTTTTGCCTGGTTCATGTATATGAAGTACAGGCTTGCCCACAAGAGCATGGAGATTCAGACCGAGATAAGAAAATACGAGTTGGAGCTTGAGTATAAAAAATCTGCCGGGGCTCCCATGAGTCTTGACTATGACGATACACAGAGACCAAAGATGCTCGGATATGGGGAACAAAAAGATCAACCTGAAAACTCGGCCAACGACGAAAGGTAATAAAAATGAAACTTATCACCACCCACAAGGGAACGGATTTCGACGCCCTTGCCTCCCTTGCAGCGGCAAGCGTGATTTATCCCGGGGCTATACCCGTGCTCCCCAAAACAATAAATCCTAACCTCAAGGCTTTCTTAGCCATTCATAAGGATTTATTTGGTTTCTATTCTGTCAACGAGGTCGATCTTGACCAGGTCAACACCCTTATTGTCGTGGACACCAACTCCTGGTCAAGGCTCGAGGGCATGAACCCGTTAAAGAAGCGTAAGGATCTCAAAACAATAGTGTGGGACCACCATCTGGAAGGCGACATCCATGGGGATGAGGTGGTTCGAGAAGAAATTGGTGCAACTATAACCCTCCTTGTCCGGGAGCTTTTACGCCAGAGAAAATTGATCACTCCCATCCAGGCCACCCTGTTTCTCATGGGGCTCTATGAGGATACGGGAAACCTCACCTTTCCCTCTACCCTTGCCGAGGATGCAAGGGCGGCAGGGTATCTTCTTGAGAGAAAGGCTGATCTGAATATCCTTGGTACTTTTTTGCGCCAGGCCTACGGCAAGAAGCAGAAGGATATCCTGTTTGAAATGATCCAGAAGGCAGAGCGAAGGGAAATTGCCCACTTTAACGTCTCCATCATGACCATGGATATAGAAGGCCATGTGCAGAATCTTTCGGTGGTGGTTCAGATGTACCGGGAAATCGTCAACGTGGACGCAGCCTTTGGCATTTTCAGGGATGTTGAGCGGGATCGCTGTATGGTCATTGGCCGGAGCAATCTTGATGAGCTCAACATGGGGGTAATCATGAGGAGCATGGGCGGCGGCGGGCATCCTGGGGCAGGTTCGGCCCTGCTTAAATCCACCAACCCAGTAGTGATTGAAGAGATGATCGTCGAGATGATAAAGGGCAATCAGCAGACTTCGGTCATGCTCAGCGACATCATGTCCTACCCTGTGACCACGGTCAACGAGAACATTACGGTGGGAGAAGCTGCCATGATTTTACGGGAGATTGGCTGTTCCGGGCTTCCGGTTGTGGATGACGAGGATAACCTTGTGGGGATCATCTCACGTAGGGATTTCAGAAAGATCAGAAAGGCCAACCACATGCAGTCACCGGTCAAGGCGTTCATGAGCCGCAAGGTTGTCTCAATCACGGCGGAACGAAGCGCCATCGATGCGGCAAGGCTGATGATCCGCCACGACATCGGCCGTATCCCGGTCATGGAGAACAACAAAATTATCGGCATCGTCACAAGGTCGGATGCCATGCTTTATTTTTACGATCTTTTACCCGACTGATGTTGAAGTCTAAGTAATTTTTATGCTGGTTTGAAGCAAAGAAAAATATTTTAACCACGAAAGGCACGAAAAAACACGAAAAAAAAAGGCATTCTTCAAATCAGAGAATGGTCTCATATAGTGTAAAACAGGAAATGAAGGATACCGAGAAAGACCTATTCTTTCGTGCCTTTCGTGGTTAATAAGCGTAAATTACTTTTCTGCCGATGAGGGATGCCTAAAATCCGAGCTTATTTGCGGCCCACACGGCAAGTTTTTCCCTGAATATTTTGGCATTGTGCCGGATGTCCACGGGAAAAGAGGGGTGGAACAGTATATGTTTTATCCCCTCGGTCAGAGGGTGGGAGATGGCAAGATCCTCTAATTCCTGGATGAGCTTTTGTCGGTTCTTCACCCCTTTAACTGGTTCGATTATTATAACAGGGGTCTGCATCTGACAGGGCCCGACCCCCACAAGGGCGCTTCTCTGCACAGAGTCGTGGTTGTTAAAGATCGCTTCGCAGGGAATTGTAAACAGGTTGTTTTGACCCATGACCACCCTGTGGCTCTTTCTTCCGCAGAACCAGATCCTCCCCTTGGAATCCTTCCACCCGAGATCCCCCATTCTGTGCCAGAATCCTCTATCATCCATGATTTTGGCCAGGATATCGGCCTCGGGGTTGTTGTGGTAGTGCCGGGTCACAAGGGGTGCCTTTACGATGATTTCCCCCACCTCCTTGTCGTTTACAATAAGGTCTTCTGAAAAGTGTTTGATAGGGTCATCGCTCAGTCCAATAATAAGGACCTCTGTGTCGCAGATGGGCCGACCGATGCAGATGCCAAACCCCTGTTCGGAAAGGGATCTTGTTTCGGTAAGAATCTCGTTGCTTTCTATGGATAAAATGGGTACTGACTCGGTTGCGCCATAGGGGGTGTGGATCTGGGCCTGGGGTTCTAACATGGATGAAAACTGCTCTAGGTTTGCGGGGGTAACAGGGGCTCCTGCCGAGATTACCCTTTTGAGGGACGGCAGTTTTACACTGTTTGCCCTGCCGTATTCGCCCACCCGGTTGAGCAGGGCAGGGGAGGCAAACATATTGGTGACCCCCTGGTTGAAAATAGCCTCGATGATTCGTTCCGGGTTGACAAAGGCGGGCTTTGTGGGGTCCATGTCCGGGATCACGGCAGTCATGCCAAGGGCTGGATCAAAAAGGGCAAATAACGGAAAAGTGGGTAAGTCGATCTCGTCGGGTCCTATCTTGAAGTGGTCTCTGATCTGAATCAGCTGGGCGTTGAAGTTGCCGTGGGTGTAGACAACCCCCTTGGCAGGGCCCGTGCTTCCCGTGGTGAAAAGAATGGCTGCGGCTTCATTGGCCGTTGTCTCTGCTACTGGAAATGAATCGTCGCCTTGGACCATCAGCTGATCCAGGGTGGTGCCGCCCCAGAACCATCGTCGGCCAACTGTTACCCAGATTTTTACCGTCTTGAAGAATCCCGGTTTCAGGATTCTTAAAACATGGGCCTTTTCGATGCCGATGAATGCCTCGGGCTTACCCTGGTCAAAGCAGGAGACCATACGGTCGATCCCCATGCCGGGATCTACGACAACGGGAATTGCTCCAACCTTGAACATGGCAAAAATAAGGGTGAAAAATTCGATGCCCGGAGGCACCATGAGAATGGTTCTGGTTCCCCTGGTGATTCCCTTTTCCTCAAGACCGAAGGCGAGGCGATCACTTTCAGTTTCAAGCTGCAAAAAGGTGAGGTGGCCGTAGAGGACACGGCCCTTTCCATCCCTTGATTCTGGATAGACAACGGCCCTCTTGTATGGATGCCTGGCCGTGCTCTGTTTCAGCCAGGATGATATGTTGACACGGTCATTCATAGAACTCCTTTACCTGTTTAGGACGGTTATGGGATGTAAACTTGTTAACACAGCCTTTGATTGAAAACAAGAGATGACGAAAATTCCCGACAATTCTCATTTTGGTTTTGTTGTTGACCCATGGGGCGCTGGAGGGTAGATTAACTGAAAAACAATGAGTTCTGGAAGGCTGAACCACAATATGGGCTTTGGTGATATGGAAAAAAAATGGACCATGGGAGACCTCATTGACCTTGAGTACCTCCTCGGCCAGGAGGGCAGGGTTGAGGATCAAAAAATCCTGGAGGAAAGAGACCGGCGTATCTACCTTGAAAAGATAGCCCCCCTTGTCGTTGATTCCAGCGATGGGATAATGGCGGAAAAACCCTTGCCTGAAACCCTTGTCCGCCTGTGGGTTTCTTTCATGGGCCAGGTTCAGGGTTTCCTTCCAGGTGCTTATATTGACAGCGGATTCAGGTTTTTAAGGGGTCTGTTCCTCGTTTGGGGATTCGTGACGGGATTGATTGTCTGCCTCTCTCTTTTTTCCTACACAGGAAGGCTGCCGTTGAACGTCAGTTATTTCTTCGGGGTGATTCTGCTACCCCAGACTTTGCTTTTGCTGTTTACCCTGGCAGGGCTTGTTATGATGAAAGTCCGTCCGGGAAAAACTTCTCGGTTCGGAATCTACCCGGCCCTTGGTCTTGCCCTGGAGAGATCCGCAGCAAGGCTCTTTCGTCGAGGGCTGGGCAGACTCTCAGGGGAAAAGCAGAAGGCCTTGCTGGCGGCCCTGGGCAGCTTCAGACGATCCCGCAACGTCAACAGCCGACTTTTTTTGTGGTCCCTGTTTGTCCTTATGCAGCTTTTCGGGGTGGGGTTTAATCTGGGAGTGCTGGGTGCAACCCTTGGACGTGTTGTCTTTTTTGATACCGCCTTTGGCTGGCAGTCCTCGCTCAACCTGAGTCATGATTTTGTCGTTAAGGTCGTTTCCATGATTTCAACCCCCTGGTCCTGGGCTTTCCCGGCAGGGGTCGGGTCTCCATCCCTGGCCCAGATCGAGGGTACCCGGCTGATTCTCAAGGACGGCATCTATCATCTTGCCACGACAGATCTTGTCTCCTGGTGGCCTTTTTTAAGTTTGTCGGTTGTGACCTATGCCCTTTTGCCCCGGACGTTTCTTTTGCTTCTGGGCGTTTTTGTACAAAGGCGTTCCCTTGCCCGTTATTCCTTTGACAGCTGGGGTATAAAAAAGCTTGTACGCAGACTTGTCACCCCCAGGGTCACCACAGAACCTGCGGTGTCCCAGGAGACAGGCAAGGCAAGCTCCCTGGAAGAGTTATACGGCCGGATTACACGACCCGTAAATGACAATAATAATGATCGTCATGATCATTTGTTCCAGGAACATGGAAAAAACCAGATGTCAGAAAGTTTCCTCGCCCTTGTCCACGACGATATCTTTGATATGCTGGACAAGGAGGATTTCAAAGAAAGATTGCTCCACGGCCTGAACTGCCGGGTTGATACCATCCTTCGCACAGGCCTTGATGCAGACGCTGAAGCCGATCAGACAGCCACCTTTAAAGAGTCGGTTGCAGGCATACTCCTGCTCCAGGAGGCATGGCTGCCCCCCATCCGGGAGATCCTTGCATTTATCCTCAAGGTTCGCACCAGGACGCCGGAGATCCCCCTGGTGGTGGTTCTTATAGGGAAACCCGGACCCGACACCCTTCTTACCGTCCCGGATTCCCAGGACAAAAAAATCTGGGCCGTCAAGATTAAAGGCCTGGGAGACCCCCTTATAGACGTGGAGGATCTGGTAACCCAATGAAAGAAAAACAGACGCCTGAATTTGCCATTCTGGGCCACCCCAACGAGGGAAAATCTTCGGTGGTGTCGACCCTGGCTGAGAACGACAGGGTCAGGATAGGCCCCTTTCCCGGGGAGACGGTCATCTGTCAGACCTTCCCCGTGACAATTGATAACAGGGAGGTTATCCGTTTCACCGATACCCCAGGCTTTCAAGCCCCCCGCCGGACTCTGGCCTGGTTCCAAGCCTATACCGGCCCCCAGGATACCGTGGTTCAGGCCTTTATTGCGGCCCATGGGGATGATCCGGATTTGAGAGACGAGTGCGAACTTTTTAAACCCGTGGCAAGGGGGGCCGGCATCATCTATGTGGTTGACGGGTCAAGGCCGGTCAGGGGGGATGACAGGGCAGAGATGGAGATTCTGCGCCTCACAGGTCGTCCCCGCATGTCCATCATCAACTGCAAGGGCGGAGATACCACCTATCTGTCCCAGTGGAAAAATGAGTTCAGGCGGACCTTCAACAGCATCCGGGAATTTAACGCCCACAGGGCCACCTACAGGGAACGGATCGAACTTCTTGAATGCTTGAAGAGTGTGGATCAGGATTGGCAGGAGAGTCTTACCCTTGTGATTCAGGCCTTTAAGCTGGACTGGGACCATCGCATCAACCTCACAGCCCTGACCATGGTTGCCATGGTCCAGGAAATTCTTACATCCACCATGACCGGAACCCTTGGACCGTCTGACAGCCCCGAAACCTTACGCCTTGACCTTGAGAAGAAATTTTTGAATCGGGTCAGGCAGATAGAACAAAGGGCCCATGACGACATCAGGAAGCTTTTCAAGCACAACATATTCAACCTTGCCCTTTCTGAAAACTCCATGCTCAACAATGACCTTTTCAGCGAAAAGACCTGGCGGTTTCTTGGGCTTACGCCAAGGGAAGTTGCCGTTGCAGCAGGTGTTGCAGGCATGGGGGCGGGTGCCCTTGTGGATACGGCTGCTGCCGGGCTTACCTTTGGTGTCTTTTCCGCCATTGGTGGAGTGGCAGGGGCGGCCACGGCAATTCTCAGCGGCAGCCGCATGGCAGGGTTGAAATTCAAGGGGATCAGGCTTGGCAGGGATCAGATTATCATCCGGCCAATGAACTCTGTACAGCTCATGTACGTTCTTCTGGACAGAGCCGTTATCTTCTACAGTTCGGTTATCAACTGGGCCCACGGCCGAAGGGATTACGCCGTTTCTGAACGAAAAGGAGCAGAGCCCGTCATCGACATTCCACCCTGGGATAAGGAGACAAAAAGGATCTGCAACGCATTTTACGCACGGGTGGTGTCAAGGGGCGGGGAGAAAAAAAACCAGGCCAAAATAGACCTGGTCGATGCCATTGCCCAAAGGCTAAGGCAGGTACCTTAAAACTGCAGATTAAAAAATAAGGAGAGTTCCGTGATTTTAAACAGAGGCATCATCGAGCAGGTGATGAAATCTTCGGGTATAGGTGAGGCGGACCTTGTCAAATTCTTTGCCGAGGGTGAACAAAAGAACTATGGGCCCAATGAGTGGCTGTTCCAGGAATCCTCCCCTCGAATGTGGGCCGGGATCATCCTTTCAGGGGACGTAGAACTTGTCCGGGGCCTCCATGGTAGATCCCGTCATGTTGCCACAATGATCCCCGGAGCCTTGATCAACGAAGGTGCCTTTTTGGAGGGAGATGCCCATTCAAACGGCGGATACACCCGGAAGGGCGCTGTGATCTGGCAGATATCCAGGGAAAAAATAGCAGCCTTTAAGGAGGATAATCCAGATCTTTTCTACCGGATTTTGACCAGGGTAGCCGTGGGTATAAACCGCAGGTTGAAATTGCTGTCCCGCCAGCTCCATCAAAGTAAACTCGATACCAGGGTTGTGAGCGGATTTCGCCAGGAGCATGATTCCCTTGGACAACGGGATATTTCCAACGGGGTTTACTATGGGGTTCAGACCCAGCGGGCCATGGAGAATTTTGCCATCTCCGGTGAATCGGTCAGCAATTTCCAGCATCTTGTGGACGGTCTTGCCATGGTAAAAAAAGCTGCAGCCCTTGCCAACCGGGAATTGGGCACTTTAACCCTGGCAAGGGCGGATGCCATCTGCAAGACCTGCGATGAACTCCTCGAAGGCAAGCTCCATGAACATTTCACCGTGGACATGTTCCAGGGCGGGGCCGGCACCTCAACAAATATGAATGCCAACGAGGTCATAGCCAACCGTGGACTTGAAATCATGGGCTACAACAGGGGGGAGTATAAGCACCTGCATCCCAACGACCATGTAAACTGCTCCCAGTCCACCAACGATGCCTATCCCACGGCCATAAAACTCTCTGTGCTTCTTTCCAAAGAAAATTTGACCCGGGCCATGAAAGAGCTCAGGGAGTCCCTGCTCCTGAAGTCCGATGAATTTAACGATGTCCTGAAAATGGGGCGTACGGAAAACCAGGATGCCGTTCCCATGACTCTTGGACAGGAGTTCGGCGCCTATGCGGTGATGATAGACAGCGCCATCGATGCCATTGAACTATCCTCCCGGGAACTTTTAATGATCAACATGGGGGCAACAGCCATTGGCACGGGCATCAACAGCCCTCCTGGTTATGCGAGTCTTGTGACTGAAAAATTGTCTGGGATCAGCGGGTTTAAACTCACGAGTGCCAGGAATCTGGTGGAAGCGACTCAGAACGCAGGGGCCTTTGTCCAGATGTCGGGATCCCTGAAACGGGCGGCGGTTCAGATTTCAAAAATATGCAACGACTTGAGGTGGCTCTCGTCTGGTCCGAGATGCGGGCTCAATGAAATCAATCTGCCGGCCATGCAGCCGGGATCTTCCATCATGCCGGGAAAGGTGAATCCGGTGATTCCGGAAATGGTGAACCAGGTTTGCTACCAGGTAATGGGATACGATGCCGTGGTTTCCATGGCGGCCGAAGCAAGCGAGCTTGAGCTCTGCATGGCTGAGCCCATCATCGCCTATGATCTTCTCCACGGGATGATGATCCTGAAGAATGCCTGTGTCACCCTGGCATCCCGCTGTATTGTCGGGATCACGGCCAACCGGGATATCTGCCGCAACTACGTCCAAAACAGCATCGGCCTGATAACAGCCCTGGTGCCCGCAATCGGATATGAAGCTTCGGCTGCCATTGCGAGTCAGGCTCTTAAAACAGGCGAGGGCGTGTATGATCTGATTCTAAAAGAGGGCCTTTTATCCAGGGAAGAGCTGGATGATATGCTGAGACCTGAAAACATGACAGACCCCAGAAAAATTCCCAAACTTCAATAATCAAGCAGGTCAGCTGAATAGATTTTTGATCTTATAGATAACCTTTTTAATGAACCCCAAAGGGGGTTGTTCATCGGTTTTAATTCGTCCGGTAAGGGCCATGAGCGTTTCCAGGGGGTCGGTCGTCTGTTCAACAAGTTCCGTTCGTTCCTGATTGAGCCTGCTCCTTCCGGCTTCGGGGTTGATCTTGAAGGTGACGTATATCTGCCTGATCTGCTGTTCAATTTTTGTAAAGCTGTCGAGGCTGCGCTTGCGAACACTTGACCAGATTTTTTTCTCCCGGTCTGCAATGGCGGCCTGGTCAGGGTAGGCTGCGCCAATGGACTCTATTCGCTGGATCTCCCGGTCAAGGCGTGTAATTTCAAGGCTGAACTTCTGTAAGGCGTCGTAGATGTCAGTAAGATTGTCAAAGCAGAACTTGAGCATTTCAGGGGGCAGGGTAACGTGGGGCAGCTCTTTTTTAACGTATTTCCTGCCCGTATTCTCCTTAGTCAACAGGGAATATCCGGTCAATCCTGCTCCGGCAAGGAGAGCGATAGCAAGGATCGCAAGGGTAATCCGCTTCAGGAGTCGTTTGGTTATTAAAGGCCTTTTGGTGGACACTTCGGCATCGGGCCCTTGCTCCCGTGTCTTCCGTCCCTTTTCACTCTTTTCTTTGCCCGGTTTAACAGGCGCATCTTTTTTTTTGCCAACCATACTCTGTTCTTACCCGAGGATTCTAAAAAAGTCAAAAAAATCTTGTTGCATTGTTTCATCAGGCATGAAATATAAGTAAATAGTATAAGCAGTTAAAATTTCAGATATCAAAGGATAATCATGATAAATAAGGTCGACAGTTTAATCGGGAGGATTCTTGATGTGACCGGAATCAGTTCCCAGACGGAACTCGCCGATGCCCTTGGTATAAATCGGTCCGGCATCACCCACGCCCGTAAAAAAAATGAGATCCCTGATCGCTGGATCGTAAAACTCTATCGCAGGTTCGGGTTGAATCCGGACTGGATTGAGAACGGTGTGGGTCAGGTCTTTCTCAAAGGGGAGTTGATCAGGGGCTCTGAGTTTAAAACAATTCCCAAGGTCAAGGCCAGGCTGTCGGCCGGCACCGGTTCCTTTGAAACCCTGTCCGATGTGACAGACTATCTTTATTTTCAGTCAAAATGGCTCGCCCGCAAGGGGTCTGCCAATGCCATGGTCGCCATGGAGGTCTTTGGCAACAGCATGGAACCGGAACTAAGAGCCGGTGACACGGTCTTGATCGACCAGTCCCAGACAGAAATCCTGGCCGGGGCCATTTATGCCCTTGGGGTTGAGGACACCATTCTTGTGAAAAGAATTGAAAAACACCCCAACAAGCTGGTCCTGACCAGTGAAAACCGTGACTACCAACCTATTTTTCTAACCCTTGACGAAGTTGATAAGGTAAGGATCATCGGCAAGGTGGTGTGGAGCTGCCGGGAGTATCGATAAAATAGCCGAGGCCGATTGTAGGGGCGATCCCTTGCGGTCACCCTTTGTGGCGGCCCGTTCGGGGGGGGGGGCATATAAAAAAAGGTACAGAGCAGTTTATTCTTTTTACCATACTGTTTAGTTTTTTCATCAAATGAGTTAAGAGTAATACAACAGGAGGAAATTATGCAACTTGACAGGCAAAAAATTAAAGAACAGGCGGCTATTGCGGCAACTGGTTTTTTATGGGTCACAGGTCTACTGCTGGCCGGCAGCGACAACCCCCTGATGCCCTGGCCCAACCTTGCAGGGATAGTGATTTTCCTAACGGCAACCTTTTTTATGGCAAGGATAGGTCTCTTTGAGAAAAAAGCCGTGGAAAACCTTTCCAGCCGAAATTATTCCGTCTGCAAAAACATATTGTTTCCACGCCACTCTGAAAATGGTATTCAACCCTTAAATTCAGCGATCCCAGCACAATTAAATTTAAGGAGAGAGAATAAATGGAAGCACCCGAGAGAAATCTTGCCCTCGACCTTGTAAGGGCAACAGAGGCGGCGGCCCTTGCATCGGCCAGATGGCTTGGCAAGGGGGATAAGGAGAGCGGGGACAGGGCCGCAGTTGAGGCCATGCGTATCTCGTTCAAGACCCTGGATATGGATGCCACGGTTATAATAGGCGAGGGGGAAAAAGATAAGGCCCCCATGCTCTACAACGGGGAGCGACTTGGCAATGGCAAGGGGCTCAAGGTGGATCTTGCCGTTGATCCGGTTGAAGGCACAAATTTACTTGCCACGGGAAGACCCAATGCCATAGCCGTTGTCAGTGCTGCACCGGCCGGAGCCATGCTTGATCCCGGCCCCAGTTTCTACATGCGAAAACTCGTTGTCCCGACCCTGGCAAGGGGAGTTGCGGACCTTGATGCGCCGGTGGGTAAAAATTTGATGAAGATTGCCCGGGCCTTGGACAAGGATGTCACGGACCTTGTGGTTTTTGTCCTGGATAAACCCAGACATCAGAAGCTTATCCACGAGATACGACAGGCCGGTGCCAGTATTCAGCTCCACACGGACGGAGATGTGGCGGGTGCCCTCATGGCCGTGAATTCCGATTCCGGGGTTGACCTGATGATGGGAACCGGCGGCACCCCCGAAGGGGTTCTTGCGGCTTGCGCCATCAAGGCCCTCGGCGGTGAGATGCTGTGTCAATTTGATCCCCAGCTCGAGGAGGAAAAAAGGGCTGTCCTTGATTTTGGTCTGGACATAAAAGAGACTCTGACCGCCGACACCCTGGTTAAAGGCAACGACGTTTATTTTGCCGCAACCGGGATCTCCGGCGGCACCTTCCTACCTGGAGTAAGGTACACGGGCGGCGGGGCCACTACCCATTCCCTTGGCCTCCGGGGAAAGACCGGCACGGTTAGATTCATAGAATCAAGGCATAACTGGGAGAAGCTAATGAGCTTCAGCTCGGTAAAATACGACGCATAATCTGCGGACGGCCCACGGTGAATTCATTCTAACCTTCATCCTATCTATTTAAGGCCTTTAAGACCGCCAAATTATAAAAAAATTAAATCAATGTAGTTTTATCCGATATTGATGATAATTGTTTAAATTTATTTTGTAATTTGTCAAGAACAAGGTTGCCCTGGCGGACGGCCAACTTGATTATCTATTAGTCAGCTTTTCCTTTAGAATTTTATACTTGACCAGGGCCGCCATGGCCCTGGCTCCCCGTTCAGGGCTCGGCAGCACGGGCACCCCTCTGTCCTGGAGCCTCCGTATCAGGCTTGATTCTTTCCTGGCCAGGAAGGAGTAGCCCACAATTGGTTTGCAGCACTTCTTCTTCAGGGCGGCTATGGCGTCGGCCTGATGGCCGATGATCTCTTCGGCCTTTTCACCTGTTTTATCATCAGGGACCCCCATTGTCTTCAGAGCCACCTCAATCATCCTGGCCGTTGCCAGGAAATAGACGAGGAGCCCGTCTGCATTCTCATCGGCCATCAAAATCTGGGGGATGGCCTGGAAGAAGTCAAGGGGGTTTTTGGTAAAGGTTAAATCCACGGGATTTGCCACACTGCCGGTATGGGGTACGTAGGGTCTTAAACTTTCAAGGGTTGCGGTGCTGAGTTTCGGGAGTGTAAGGCCGTTTCTTCCGCAGGCATCGGCTGCCGCAGCCCCTGGACCCCCTGAATGGGTCTGGACTATCACCCTGTTACCCCTGGCAGGCGGGGAGGCACCAAGGCAGTAGCAGAAATCAAACAGCTCTTCAATGGAGGTCGCCCGTATCACCCCGCTCTGGCGAAAGACACCGTTGTAAAGGGGGTCTGGTCCGGCAAGGGCACCTGTATGGGAAAAACCTGCCCTTCTACCCTCTTCAGAGCCGCCCACATAAAATGCCACAATGGGTTTTTCAGGTACAATGGCCCTTGCCGCATCGATAAATGCCCTTCCCCTGCGGATGGATTCGATGTAAAGGGCGATCACCCGGGTGCGGGGACACGCCCCCAGGTACTCCATGCAGTCCACAATGTCTATGCTGGCCTCATTTCCAATGCTGAATCCTGTGCTGAACCCCACACCCAGGCGACTCAGGTGGGGAGATATCTGGGTGATAAAACTGCCGCTTTGGGAGGCCATGCCGATAAATCCCCTGTCCGCCTCATAGGGAAGAAAGGTGGCGTTGAGGTTTAAGTGGGTGTTGATCACGCCGATGCAGTTGGGGCCGAGGTACCTGATACCATGCTTTTCTGCAATAGCCGTGAGTTTTTTTTGCAGATCTTTCCCCTCACCTCCAACCTCGTTAAACCCTGCGGATACGATCACGGCGTGGCGGATTCCCCTTTGACCGCAGGCGTCCAGGGTTTCAGCCACAACAGTAGTCGGGAGCACAATAAATGCGAGATCCGGTATGACGGGCAGGTCTGCAACATTTTGAAATGCCTTTATCCCCTGGACCGTTTCTTCCCTTGGATGAACCGGATAGATCTCGCCCTGGTACTCCATGGAGCCCTTGTGCCCCATGGATAGGATGCATCGCAGGATGCCTGTGCCCATGGAAGAGACGTTGTTAGAAGCCCCGAAAAATGCAATGTTTTTTGGATTTGCAATGGGGTAAAGGATACTTTGTTCAATGGATGAGGGTCTCATTTTAATTGTTTCCCAAAACCACCAGGGCGTCCACGGCAGTGATATGGCCCTGAAGGTTTATTATCAGCGGGTTGATGTCGATTTCTGAAATTTCAGGGTGGTTAAGGCCAATTTCGCCAAGGGCCAGGAGACAGTCGCAGATGGTCTCCAGGTCGGCCGGAGCCTGGCCTCGGAAAGGTCCAAGCATTGCAGCGGCCTTCAACTCCCGGGTCATGTCAACGGCCTCTTTACGGTCAAAGGGAGCGACCCGGAATGCCGAATCCTTGAATATCTCGGTTGTGATACCCCCAAGCCCCAGCATTACACAGGTCCCGAACTGGGGATCACGGGTCAAGCCCATGATAAGTTCACGCTGTCCAGGGATGGTCTCCTGCACAAGGATTCCGTCAATTTCAAGGCCAATGTCATTAACGATAGAATCATAGGCCAGTTTCACCTGATCTGGGCCTGCCAGGTTCATCCGGATGGCATTCTTTTCGCTCTTGTGCATCAAATGGGCAGAGCAGGCCTTTAAAACAACGGGATAGCCAAGCGCCCCGGCTGCTTCAACTGCCCCTTCGGGATCATGGACAAGGGTTTCACGTGTGGTTGGAATTCCAAAACTCTTTAAAACAACCTTTGACTGATGCTCTGAAAGCGCTGGAAGGCCTTTTTCCAGTGCAGTTTGAATGATCTCCATGGAATTATTTGTTTCCCCCCTTGATTTGTTTTTCCACCGGAATGACAGGTCCTGGAGCCTGTAGGAATATGCCAGTATGAAATGTGATAGCGAACGGCTGATTTTCAATCTTTATTCTATCCAGGTTCATCCTGTTGGGTAGCAGAGGCTTTTTTTCTTGTCAAGGATAATTAAACGATGTTCTTTCGTATGACTCTGCGTTGATCTTAAACGGCTGTTTACTCTTTTCAAAAATAGATATATGAATATGAGGCTGATATCAGCCGATTTCCAGGTAATATTCACCACGGATTAAGCCAGATTGCCTGGCGGCCATAACGAGCAATGAAATTTTGCCACCGGGAATGCCCTGGCGGGTTTTGTCCATAAAAATACAAACCAGTATCAATGAATGAGGTGTGGGATTGGAAAAGCCGGAAAATAACCAAAGGCCGCAAACGAGAATCGCCAAAAGAGAGCCTATTGAACCTTCGGACACCGGGCATCTTCTTGAAGTCCTTTTTCAGGGCAGAAAATATCAGTTCAAGGTGTTGAATGTCAGCCGGGGAGGGATTGGCATGCTTGTGACCAAAGACCAAAAAGAGACGTTGACCTTTTTGAAACCAGGATCTGCCATGGAGATGGACTATATCAACCCCAAGGGCTCCCTTGGGATCAAGGTCGAAATCCGCCATGTAGCCCTGCTTGAGACCGCCCCGTATGCGGGGGAGTATTGCGTTGGGTTTTCCATGTCGATATAGCAGGTAGGGCCGGTTCATGGTCTTTCTCCTCCTGAATTGACTCTGATCTTTACACCTTATTACAATGCTGGTAATCAATAATTGTTTCTTCACCCAGACAGGAAACAAGATGTCATTTGAGCAGACCTTCAAGAATATAGACGATGTCCTGTGGAAAGAGGCAGGATGCTCCTCGGAGCTTGATTATACGGAGCAGACTTCATGGCTTCTTTTCCTGAAATACCTGGACGACCTGGAACATGAACGATCCATTGAGACCCAGCTCAAGGGGGAACTCTACACCTTTATTCTCGACAAAAAATACCGGTGGTCAACCTGGGCCGCACCCAGGAAGTCCGACAAAAGTTTTGACCATGACACGGCCCTGACCGGCGACGATCTTATTGCGTTTGTGAATGGGAAGCTCTTCCCATACCTGAAGGGCTTTACGCTGAGAGCATCTTTATCCGAGACCATTGAGTATAAGATCGGTGAAGTTTTCAGCGAGATCAAGAACCTTTTTTGTTTATTGCAGATTGCAAGGCAGCCTCCCATGAAACCCGTGCTGCAATTGATCATGAAAAAGGATACTATCTTTTTCCATTGCCAATGACCGGTGATACGCCCCAGCACATCAAAGCGTTGGTTTTGAATCCAGAGCAAACCTTTGAGGAAATTATGTTGCTCCCAAAAAATGAAGACCAGCACGAACGGGTGGTGGGCAGGGGATTTGTCGTTAATAAGCAAATGGAAAAGAAACTCGAAAGCGGGGCAGTTCATCGCTGGCAGGAACGATGGATGGTCAGCTTGAGCAATAGCCATGCCCAGCGTCGAAAAAAATCGTTTCAAAATCGTTTGGACAAAGTTGAAAGCAAACTGACTAAACTCAAGGCAAAGGCCGACGATTCGGCCGATTCGTTTAAGCTCAAAGCCAAAAAAATATTGCAGGCATGCAACGTTGAGGCGTATTTTCATCTTGAAGTAAACGAGTCCATAACTTCGTATAACCGGCAAGGCCGGAGCGAGAGATGGCATCCGGCCACAACGAATATTGAAACACCGCCAATAACAACCCTTCGGCGGGAGTTTCATATAAAAAAAAATATATCGGTAGAGGACGCCCAGGACCAAACACCCCTTTTAAAATGGTGGAAGTTCTGAATTTGGCCTTAGTGGTAAATCGAAATGAAGAGGCTATTGAAGAATTCAAAGCGTTGGCTGGTTGGCGGATTTTTGCAACCAACGTTGCCGAAACCAGTATGACGCTCAACCAAAGCACACAATATTATAGGGATGAATGGCTGGTCGAAAGAGGTTTTCATAGACTAAAAAAAGGTTGTATCCCTGCACTGCCTTTATTTTTACGTTTGCCGAAAAGAATAAAAGGTTTGATGGTGATACTGACCATTGCCCTTCAGGCATTGACACTGATGGAATTTGTCGTCCGCAGAGAGTTGTCCAAAACAGATGAACCTATTGCAGGACTTGTTCCCGGTAATCCGAAAAGGAAGACAACACGCCCCACTGTGGAACGCTTGCTTTCACAGTTCGGTAGCCTTCATCTTTTAATCGAAGAGAAGGGAGGAAAAATTTCCGGTGTAGTGGTTGAAGAGTTGACTGCTCTTCAGAAAAGAATTCTGTCACTCCTGGAATTGCCAGAAAAAACTTATGACCTTTCCTTCATGGTTGGGAAAAAAGAATTAGGTGTACAAAAATGAGCGAAACCCAAGATCTCTCATTGGATACAGACCATTGCCGTGGGGTTTTTCATGTCGTATAGGCACTTAATAAGCGAAAAGTTCTTGTAAACAATCGGTAATTTTCATTTGTGCGTCTTCAGAAAATAGACCAAGTTTTTGAATTAATCTGGACTTGTCAATAGCTCTCATTTGGTCAAGGAGAATCAATCCTTTTTTACCCTTAAACATGCATTGAATTCTGGTTGGATAGTTAAATCCTTTGGATCTCATTGGAGCAACAATTACAGTCTTCAGTGCGGACATTTCATCAGGGGAAAGAACTACACAAGGCCTTGTCTTTTTAATTTCCGACCCCTGTGTCGGATCAAGCTGAACCAGCCAAACTTCAAATCTGTGAGTGTTTTTTCTTACCATTCCCCCCCATCTTCCTCTACCAATGGGGCATCCAACCACTCCTGATCAATCTCGCTGGTTTTCTGGGATTTAAGTGCTTTATCAAATTGTTCTTTCCAGCCTTTCCTGGAGTTTTTAACAGGTTTAATTAACAGTCCATCGTCAGTTATTTTGAACTCCAGCTTTTTATCTTTTAGTCGAGCTTGTTCAATAATTGCCTTTGGTATACGTATACCATGGGAATTTCCTATTTTAATTAAAGTTGTCATTTATGCCTCCCATCGTGATTAATGTAATTACATTATGTTTACAAAAAAGATAATTGTCAAATCATGTTTTTGGGGATTTGGGATCAGCTTATTTAATTACTTTGATTAAATTGGATGCTCTGGTTTTCGTCATAAAAACCGGATTTGCTGCAAGGGTTGGTATACCCGAAAAAAGGGGTACAGGAGTTACTTATCTTGCAGTTCTCTAATACATGGCTTCAATTATATCCTTGAACCGCTCATTCACCACTTTGCGTTTGATCTTCATGGTGGGTGTCACCTCACCGTCTTCCCCGTAGAGTCTCTTGGGCAGGATGGTGAATTTTCTGATGCTTTCCACCCGGGCAAGGGTTGCATTTACCTGTTTTATCTCCTTTTCAATCAAGGCTATGATCTCCTCGCTCTGGGTAAGATCCCCATAGGTGGAGAATTGAACCTTGTTGTCCTGGGCATATTTCACCACATTGTCCTCGTCGATCATGACAAGGCAGGAGATAAATTTTCTCTTGTCTCCAATTACCACGGCATCATTGATATAGATGCTGGCTTTGAGCTTGTTCTCAATATACTGGGGGTAATGTTCTTGCCCCCGGCCGTGACAATGATCTCTTTTTTACGATCCGTGATCATCGAAAATCCGTCATCGGCGATTTTCATGTCTGCCCCCTTGATGGCCTGACCCACGCGGCCAAACTTGACACGGCATTCCGGGGAAAGCGTGGTGACCCCGGTGCCCTCTGTCTGACCGTATCCTTCAATGAGATTCATGTCGATCGCCTGGAAAAACCGCAGCACCTCCTGAGCGATGGGGGCTGCCCCGGAGAGGCCACCCGGATCCGTTCAAACCCCAGCCGTTCTTTGAGCTTCCTGAAAACCGCAACCCTGGCCTGGTGGTCAAAAAACAGGTCGGTTTTTTCCTGTGGATGTCGGCCCCGATTTCCAGGAGTTCCTCATCAATTATCCAGGGGCCAATGACGATGTCCGGGGCATGAAGCCCTTCCCGACCGCCGAACAGATCAATACGCCCGATGATCTGGGTGATGGTGAGGCCAAATCCCAGGGTGGCAATGGAAAGATAGGGGCCTTCAAGACGCAGGGCAGGCAATCCCAGGAGAAAGCCAAACCCGGCCGCTATAAGGGCGGAGCAGGGCAGTGCCAGTAAAAACGGGAATCCCGCCTTTACAATGAGGATCACCGTGCCATAGGCCCCGATGGCAAAAAAACCGGCATGGCCAAGGGATATCTGGCCCGTATATCCAACCATAAGATTCAAGCCCGTGACCACAATGATATTGATGGCAATATCATTGGCTACATAGATATAATAATTATCAACTAAAGAGGGGAACAGGTAAAGGAATACCAGAAGTGCTGCGAACCAGAAGCCGACAACCGGTGATAAAATAAGCCGAGGCCGGTCTAGGGGCTATCCTTGCGGTCGCCCTTTATGGCGACCCAATAAATAGGTTTGGGTTTCACTCTTCTTAACCCAGACCACCATGACTCCGGTCTGGATTGCAGACAGTAAGACAAAATACCCTAACCACAGGGGGAGTCCCATGACCATGGGAAGGGATGAGTTCCAGGCCCAGAAATCCATGGCAAGCACAAAAATACCTCCCAGCATATAGAAGTAGGGGTCCCGGACCCATTGGGGAGGTGTGAGCCTGATGGAGTTATTCTTGAATTGCAATACGCCATGGGTAAGAAGGTAGGCTGAAAACGCAAGGAGCATTATCCAGACCACCGGCAGGAAAATACCACTGGGTATCCATTTCAGGTAGAACAGGATCAGGGCGCCTTCTCCCAGGAGAATGGAAAAAATGGCTGACAATGCATGTACCTTTTTAAGATAAAGTCCGAAGATAACCGTTGGGAAAAGAACGGCCAGACCCGTAAAGGTCTGGGTGGCGATCTCAAGGATCGTGGCAGGCGGTTTATAGGCCAGGGCAAGTCCAATAAGGCTCAGACAGATGACAAAGATTCTGCCGCCTGTGCTGGTCCGGCTTTTTTCCTTTTGAAACATCGGTACAATGTCACGTGTAAAAATTGAGCTCAGTGTGAGCAGTTGTGAATCCATGGTTGACATGAGCGCCGCAAGCCCTGCCGTCATAACCAGGGCTGCCATGGCATCTCCTGAAATCAGAGTCATGGTCATAGGCAGAATACGATCCGCCTGTCTGCCCACAAGGTCAGGAAAGGAGAGTCTGCCCATGACTCCCATTGTAACGGGCATAAAAAAGACCACCGTACAGATGAGGGGATAAAACAGCATCACCCTGGACAGGGTTTTTTCGGTTTTTGCTGAAAAAAAACGCTGGAACAACTGTGGGAACATGGGGTCACAAAAAAACCAGAGCATGATAAAACTGAACCATATACCCGGGGTGTATTTACCAGAACCACCGGGTCGTGAAAAGAGTTCGGGCCAGGATGCCGCAACCTTCTGATTTGCCGCCACAAGGCCGCCATGGTGATGGATCACCATAATCAGGGCTATAAACAGCAGTAAAAACATCAGAGTTCCCTGGAACAGATCCGTCCAGGCGACTGCCCTGAGACCACCCCGCAAGGTGTAGAGCATGATGATCAAAGTGACGACAACGCAACCGTATAAATAGGGGAGCCCCACAAGTTCTTCCAGAACATATCCTGCCGCCATGGGCTGCAGGGCAAGGTATGGAATGGTAAAAACAATCATTACAAGGGCGAAAACAAACGACAGAAAACGGTTGCTGTACAAATCGCCTATCAGTTCAGGTGGTGTAAGCAGATTTTTCTGCCTGCCCCTGTGCCGGACTTTTCGCCCCAGTACCCAGAAGGTCAGGGCCATGAAACCGGTTCCAAACCCCATGATGGGGAAAAACGCATACCCGTCACGATATCCGGCACCGGAAGTGCCGAAAACTGTGAATGCTGAAAAATTGGTGGAAACCATTGTACCGAGAAGCACCAGGGTGCCGAGTTTTCGATCTGCAAGAAAATAGCTTTCAGGCGATGATTTTAAACGGGTTCTTGCAATGAAACCGATGATGAGCACAGTTAGAAAATAACCTGTTAAAACAGCAACCTTTGTTATCATGAATCCTCCTTTTAATTGGGGGATAAAGTCTTGATAATAAAAAAAGCCATCCCCACATGGTTGGGATGGCTTTTGCCTGGCATAACCTGTTTTTGTTCTTAACCTGATTTGAACATACTGTTTATCGATTTTTTCTGCGTTTGTCAAAAAATATCATCATCAAGTATCATTTTTCCATGGGGAATGATATGTTCCAGCATTGTATTGAAAATGATTTTTTACCTTTTAAAAATGATGGATTTTTAATTATAGATGGATAAGATAGAAATTCGAGGCGGAAAGCGTCTGACGGGCAAGGTGAGGATCAGCGGTGCTAAAAATGCAGCGCTTCCCCTTGTTGCATCGTCCATCCTAGTTGATGGAACCATGACTTTTACCAATGTGCCTGACCTTGTGGATATAAGGAGCATCAGGATGCTTTTAAGTGATCTTGGTGCGGGGTGTGAGCAGGGGGACGGCAGGCTCCTAGTGGACGGATCGGGTATTCATAAAGTTGAGGCGGCCTACGAGCTTGTCAGGAAAATGAGGGCCTCAATCCTTGTGCTTGGTCCCCTTGTGGCACGGTTCGGCCATGCCAGGGTTTCCCTTCCCGGAGGATGTGCCATTGGTGCAAGGCCCGTGGATATGCATTTAAAGGGTTTAAAGGCCCTGGGAGCTAAGATAACCATAGAAAAGGGTTATATAGATGCAAGGGCCGACAGGCTTGTGGGCAGTGAAATTTATTTTGATCTTCCTACGGTTACGGGAACTGAAAATCTGATGATGGCCGCGACCCTTGCAAGGGGAACAACTATTTTGAGAAACTGTGCAAGGGAGCCTGAAATTATCGCCCTGGCCGATGCCCTCAACCTCATGGGGGCAAACGTGGCCGGTGCTGGAACCGCCGTAATAAGGATCAACGGGGTAGAGAACCTCAACCCTGCGACTATCCACGTAATTCCCGACAGGATAGAGGCGGGTACCTTTATGGTGGCTGCTGCTGCAACCCGGGGAGATGTCCTTGTTACCGGGTGTGAGCCTGAGAACATGGGTGGTATTATCAACAAACTTCGCCAGACAGGTGCCCTTGTGGATGTTTCAGACCAGGGGGTCAGGGTTACTGGGGGAAAGGGTATCTTGAGCACAGACATAAAGACTCTTCCCTATCCCGGGTTCCCCACGGATATGCAGGCTCAGTTCATGGTGCTCATGGCCATCTCCAAAGGCAACAGCGTGATCCATGAGACGATTTTTGAAAACAGGTTCATGCATGTCAACGAACTCCAGCGAATGGGGGCGGATATCTCCATATCTGGAGGAAATTACGCCATGGTTCGGGGCGTGGAGAACCTCTGTGGGGCGGAAGTCATGGCATCGGATCTGAGGGCCAGCGCCTCCCTTGTGATTGCAGGGCTTGTTGCAGAGGGGGTGACGACCATCCACCGGGTCTATCATATTGACCGGGGGTATGAGGCTTTGGAAAAGAAATTTTCCGACCTGGGAGCAGACATCCGAAGGATTAAATAAATATGGAGGAAATCATGGCACCCCCCTGAAAGGTTTCAACATCCCTCCACTTGTGCCCGTTGCCCTGGCCCTTGGCTGTGGCATTTTTACGGGGGAGAAGGTCCCTGGAGTGGTGGCAGTAGAACTTTTTCTCTGTGTACTGCTATCCATGGTCGTTGCTGTGAGGGTGATCCAGGAAAAATCCCCGGGGATCATTCCCCCTGTCCTTTTTTTTGTTCTGGGTCATTGTCTGATCCAATTCACCGTGTCTCCAGTCTTTCCGGCCAATCACATCACAACTTTTTGCGACAAAAAAGGGGTGTGGGTCCAGGGCCGGATCTGTTCCGTTCCTGAATTCTCAAATGGTCGTATCCGGTTTGATCTGAGGGCTGAGAGGGCAGGAACTACTCGACAAAGTGCAGGATCGGCTGTGGGCAGACTCAGGCTTTCGGTATATTCTCCTTTCCCTGAATTTTTAAACAGCCTTGAGTTCAATGACAGGGTCGGTTTCTCAACAGATCCCCAAAGGCCTCGTAATTTCAACAATCCAGGTGGTTTTGATTACAAACGCCATCTGGGTTTAAAGGGCATTTACGCCAGGGGCTGGGCAAAGGGGGGTTCGTTTGTCTGTTTTCCACGACCGACCGAATGCCAATTCCTATCCATTGTCGTCAATCGAGTTCAGGATTATCGCAGGCAATTTGTCCGTCACATAGGAGAAAATGTTCGAGACTCTGATGCTGCTGCCGTTTTAGCGGCCCTTGTCACAGGAGATAGACAAGGAATCGATGGGGATCTAAAGGATGTTTTTTCAAGGACAGGGGCCAATCACATCCTTGCCATTTCAGGCCTTCATCTTTCCATAGTTGCCCTTATCTCTTTTTCTCTTTTTACCCGTTTGTTTTCCCTGCTCCCTCCCCTTGTTATTCCGGGTACTGCCCGTAAGCTTGCCGCCGTCTTCACCCTGGCACCGTTGATCTTTTATGCGGTTCTATCGGGATTTTCCCCATCCACCCAAAGGGCGCTTATAATGATCGTCATGGTCATGACTTCCCTTGCCATTGAACGTCAGACAGATACTTTAAATGCCCTTGCAGCCGCATTTATGATTATACTCCTCCTTTGGCCGGGTGTTCTTTTTTCCATATCGTTTCAACTCTCCTTTTCTGCCGTTCTCTTTATCCTGGGGGGAATGGCCATGGTAAATAGAATAAAAATAAATGCAGATTCAGATTTTGCCCAATCCTTGCCCGGACGAACTGTTGCGGGAATCGCCAAGTTCATGGCCGTCTCCCTGTTTGCCATCCTCGGCACCCAGCCGCTGGTAATGCACTACTTTAACCAGATTTCGTTTGCAGGCATTTTAACTAACCTGATTCTCATCCCAGGGGCGGGTTTCATGGCCCTTCCCCTTGGGTTGTCGGCACTTTTTATTCATCCTTTTTCCATGGGACTATCAGGTCTTCTGGTAGCTGTTGCAGGCGTTCTCCTTGGTTTGTGCGTCGGTTTTCTAAGGTGGGTTTCTTCCTTTTCAACGGTCTGGGCCCATGGAGTGACCCCAGATCCTGCCGAGATATCATGCTATTACCTATTTTTTTTCGGACTCTTCATGGTAATCAGGGGTATGAAAAAAAGAGGGGCGTTTGCTGTGGTTGCAGCCCTTTTACTCTTTTCAGCAAGGGAATCCCTGGTGATCTTTGATCGTTTTTTCAATAAAAACATGAATGTCTTTGTTCTGGATGTGGGGCAGGGGAGCGCTGCCCTTATCGAAGCACCCAAAGGGCAACGGGTATTGATCGACGGCGGCGGGTTTTCCAGATTTTCAACCTTTGACACAGGTGAGAGAATCGTGGCTCCCTTTTTATGGCACAGGAAAATTTTAACCCTGGACGCTGTCGTGCTTACCCATCCGGAATCCGATCATATGAACGGTCTTATCTATATCCTGGATAATTTCAAGGTCTGTCGTTTCATTAAGAATTCCCAAGCGGGAAAGTGGGATAACTATCAAACACTCATGGCCGTGGTCGAGCGGCGTAAAATCAGGGTGGACCTTGTACCCGGACTTGATTCCCTCGATCTCGGCGATGCACGTCTGGAGTTTTTGTATCCCCTGGGAGAGATTGCAGAAAACCCCAACAACAACTCCATTGTGTCAAAGGTAATCCATGGTGAAATATCGGTTCTTTTTCCCGGGGATATATTGATGGATGCCGAGGAAAAACTGGTAAGGGCAAGGGGGTCAAGACTTTTGTCCACGGTTCTCGTCGCCCCCCACCATGGAAGTTCAAGTTCAAGCAATGATTTTTTCCTTGATCAAGTTAGACCTGGGAGTGTAGTTGTATCCTGTGGTTTTGAAAACAGATATGGCTTTCCCCATGGAAATGTTGTTGAACGTTACATGAGTCGAGGATATAATCTTTTTCAAACTGATTTTGCAGGAGCCGTTCAGATCATTTCTACAGGCAGCAAATGTGAAATTTTGACATCAAAAGGAAATTAGCCTTGTTCGCCTTTTATACTCTATTCTCCCTGGTAACATCATTTGCGGCGTTCCTGCTGTTCCTTAAGCAAAAATTTCCGTCGCAGAGTGTGCTGTTTGTGCTGCTTGCCCCGGTTACAGCGCCTTATTTTTTTCTCCGGGCAAATCCAGGATCAAGCCCCTGGAAAAAAACCATGGGGGTCATACTTTTTTATCTTTGTTTTATGTTTGTCTGCGGGGTTGAGATACATTCTTTTTCCCAGGAAACGGGACGCCTCACCATGGGTGGCCATTCCCCTTTGCAAAAACGGATGCTCCAGCTGAGCGATAAGCTCAAGTCATCCACCAGAGCCTTTTACCTTGCCATCCGGGATCTTGAGTCTGCGGGCACGACCGTGTCATCCCGAAGCAACATTGACAAGACCACCTCATCCATTGAAACGCTAAGGGTGAGGATGGTCGAGAATAAAAATGATGTTGACCAGTTTCTCTCCTTTGTCAGGCACTATAAGGCCTCCCTTCAAAACAACGGGTTCAGTGATTCTCTTTTGATTGAAGAATTTTTTACCGATCCCGTTGTGACTTTGCACCTGAAAAGTCTTGAAGCTTATCTTGCAGCATTTGAAAGTCTTTTAAATTACACCTTTGACAATTTTGAAACTATTAATTCTAAAAGCAACAGGCATCTTAAAAATTATGATGCCTATTACATTAATTACCGGCGGGCGGTGGACAGGCATAACCTTCTTTGTCTCAGGCGGATCAAATACCAGAATGCCCTTCTTGTAAAACATCCAGAACTTAAGCTGTACCTGCCCAGCATGATTCACACCGATTTTTTAAAATTTTGAGGGAAACCCTTCTTTTTTGAATAGGCAAGAAATGGGACGATCACCTGGTTTTTATTTCCCCCAAGGGCATCATAGGTAAGGCTCAGAACCGGAATGCCCGTCTTCTTTTCAATGGCCGCGGACATGGCCTCTGTTACGAGACCCGGGCAGCAGTAGGAGGGGTTTGTCTGGACAAACAGGGCAAGATCCGGGTGTTCTTTTGTGATGTAGTGGATCTTCAGGAGGTTGTCCATTGATTCACCCGTATGTTCGGGTAGAACGCCATACTTGTCAAGCACCTCTTCAAAAGAGTCGGTGTACTCCATTTCAGGCTCGTTTAAAAGGGGTTGAAAGTGGTGGTAATACCGTTTTTCCATCTTCTTCATGGTTGCAAGCAATGCCCCGGTGGAGATCAGGTTCAGGTATTTTCCCTCGTTAAACCATTTTTTAAAGTAGGGGTGGGCGATCATCTTGGCAAACCTGTAGTAGGGGGTGGATACGACTTCACCGCCGTTTGCCTCGATGTACCGGACAAGGCCCTGGTTCATGACACTGTTGTCCCTGACGTAGAAGTCTCCAAAGATAGCAACCTTCGGGCGCTGAACCTTTTCCATGCCCTTTTTTATCTCCACCCGGGAGAGGAGATCCATGGCTTCCTTCAGGGCGTCTTCCTTTGTTCGCCCTCCCTCAAAGGCCCTGGCCAGAATCTCAACAGCCGTTGAAAGGGCTTGGTCAGTTGCCCCTTTGACAACTTCATAGGGCCTCATTTTACACCCCACACTTGTCAGCAGACCTGCGAACATATGGGCAAAGTAGCAGTTAATTCCGGCTTTGATGCCGATATCCATAAATGAGAGCTCGCCCCTGAAAACCCCTGCCTTTTCCATGCCGTCCCCAGCCCGGTTCAGGATCGTCTTGATGTGATGGGAGTACATCTTTATGTTGCAGGCTATATCGGATTTACTCATCCATAAAAGGGTGTCGGCCGGATCAAGACCATGGTTTTGAATGGTTTTGATGTACCCGCTTGCAATGGCATTCAACGGGATGCACTGGCCGGTGTTGGTTGCAAGGCTCTGTTTGATGGTCTCTTCTGTTTCATCCATCAAAACTGCCTTTATCCTTTCCCCCCTTAAGGTGGCAGCGAGAAATGTTCCGGTGATGTGGTCCCAGTTTGGAACCACAAGGGTCTTGCTGCCGGGTTTGTCCATAATGTCCGGGTTCATGGGGGCAAGCTCGACATCGCCAGGTTGTGCGCCGTGGAGGCTGTGATTCTTAAAGGCCCGGATGCCCGCCTCGATGCGGGTTTCATACCCCACGCTTGAATCGTGCTCGTCGAGTTCCAGCACCAGGTAGGGCTTGTCATGGGCCTCCATTATCTGTTTGAAATAATCAACGGTAAACGAATCGGGTGAACACTTGAACGAGGTGACAAACACGGGGTATAAATTGTCGGTCCTGGCAGCGGCCAGGGTTGCCCTCAGGACCGTTGCCGCATGTTTCCAGTGGATCTCGCCTAACAGCGGGGCAATTGAGCTGATATCCACATTGTCAAGGTCGAGCATGTCCTGGAAAAAGAGGTTTACCTTAAGCGACGAAAAGATGTCGGGGATCTTTGCGTTGAGTGAATCTGAAAGCACTGTATAGGGCCTTCCAACCAGGAGTACGTCGATGCCGGAACCCTTGGCACCATGGTGGGAGTAGATTTTTTTCAGCGCTGTTCCGGCTCTTTTCTTCCACTCAACGGCTCGATCAAAGGCAGACGAGATATCAAAAAAACTGATCCTTTTGGGAGAAATTCTTTTAAGGACCTTGTAGAGTTCAAGCTTTGTGTGAAAGCTCGTATAGAGATACTTTATTACAGGTGAGACAAGGCGTTCTCTATCCATACCGGCGATGTTTGCCATGACGCTTGGAAGAAACTGGGTGTAGTAACAGTACTGGCGTCTTGCTGTTTTCTCCTTTTCGGCCTTCTCTTTATCCTCAAAGTAAAAGGGCAGAAAGATGTAGTCGGCCTTGGTGAGCAAATGGGTCACATGGCCGTGCATGGCCGTCATTGGGGTGCAGAACTCGGCATTGGCAACGTTGCGTCCAAGGGTGATGTCATCCTTGAACCCTTTGCTTGTGACGGTTTTGATGTTTAAAAGGCCGAAAAATAATTGCCACATCTCAAGGTCTTCCACAAGGTGGAGACCTGCAGGAATTCCCAGGGTGAACCCTGGGTCAGGAGTTGGGATTTCCGGCAGTTTCAACGCTTTTTCCCTGGATCGGATCATATGGAAATGTTTTTTCTTTTCCACAAAATGATCGTCCCCGTACTCCCTGCCGCATAAAAAACCAAAGGCCACGGTTTCATCGTTGATGTCGGCAATGGTGATCTTGCAGTGGTTCATGCACAGCCTGCAGGTCTCCTGACGTACTGGAATGGGGGTCTTCCACAGGTCAAAACCCCTGAACTTCTTTGCATTAATCGGGGTTAGCCCGTTCATGGAGCTGTGATCTGTTGGAGTGTGATTGATCTGATTTTGATTGTTCAAGGTTTGATCATTCATATGATCCTTGAGGGTCAATGCAACCCCAAGGGCCCCTGTGAGATGGCAGTACCTGGAGACGTGGATCGGTTTTTTGAGTTTCAGCTCAAAGGCGGCAACCAAAGCCCGGTTCTTTGCCGTTGCACCCTGGAAAAGGACGGTGCTGCCGATCTTGGCTATGTTTGCAACCTTGGTCAGGTAGTTGTCCCTCACCGAGTGAAGGGCCGAGGCCAGCACCTGGTCCACATTGTACCCTTCGGATAAAAAGTGGTTCATGTCCCGCTCCATGAAAACCGTGCAGCGATCGCTTGAAATGGGAGATGCGATTCCCCTGGTCCTTTTCGAGTATTGGTCAAGGGGGCACCCGAGCTTTAATGCCTGCTCTTCGATGAAACTGCCCGTTCCTGCGGCACATACCGTGTTCATGAACGAGGAGGTGACCATGCCGTTTTTCATGGTGGTGAATTTGGCGTCCTGGCCTCCTATCTCTATGATGGTATCGACCCTGGGATTTAGTTCGTAAGCAGCCCTAGCGTGGGCCGTGATCTCATCCAGAACAAGCTCGGCATTTATGATGCTGCCGGACAATCTTCTTCCAGAACCCGTGGTGCCACACCCGAGTATGTTGATGGAAAGGTCGTGGTCGTTGATGAATTCGTCCATGGCCCGTACGATTTTCTGGACTGCCTTCACGGGTTTTGAAGCGGTTCTTGTGTAAAATCCGGCAAGAACATCTCCCCTGTCGGTTATCAGAACCGCCTTGGTGCTTGTGGAACCCACATCCATGCCTAGAAAACCCCGTCGTATCTCCATTGTCGCTGGGTCCACATAGATGTCGATTTCAACACCGTTCTCTACCGAACTTTTCCACCCTTTAAAATCCGGATAGTCTGAAAGGGTTAGATCCAGGGGTGGATATGTGTTGTGGTCAGATCCCGTTGATGGGATAAAAATGTCCGATACCCCGGAAAAGGAACGGTTGTTTTTTTCAATCAGATCGGCCCTTTCAAGCCCGGCCAGGGCCGCTCCCATGGCACCGTAAAGGTGGGAGTTTTTATCACACACAAGGGGGGCATCGATGAGCGCTGAGAGATGGGATCGGACCGATTCGTTTTTGGAAACCCCACCACAAAAGACCACGGGCGTCCGGATATCCCCCATGGTGAAAACAGTGTTGAAGATGTTTCTGGCAAGACCCTGGCAGAGACCCTCTGAAATCTGGCCAATGGAAAAACCCTGCTGCTGGGCATGGATCAGGTCTGTCTTTGCAAATACCGCACAACGGGTTGCAATCTCCGGTATGGAATCTCTGTTCCCGGTTGCGGCAAGGCTCAGTTGCTCGGCCGTTTCAAGCTCTAATCTGCGGGCCTGCTGATCAAGAAAGCTCCCGGTTCCTGCCGCACAGGATGTGTTTGTTCTTGACCCTGAGTAGTTGCCACTCTCATCAAAGAGACTCAGGGAAAACTTTTCACCGCCAACGTTGAGGATGGAGCCTGTTTTACCGTGAATATGCCTGGCCGCTCCAATTAGGGCTACCTGGTCGTCAATTTCCACATCCCGCCTTATGGAGTGGGGTGTGGACGAGGTGGCAGAAATAATGGCTACCTTTGAAAGATCAACCTCTTCAAGGGTCTTTTCAAGGGCGGCTTTCAGATCACCATGGTGGAAAGCTGATGCAGAGCCAGAAACTTCCCGGTTTTGCCCCATGAAAACGATGGAGACCGATACAGATCCTATATCGATACCCAGAACTGCTGAGGGTTTCATTTAAAGCTTCTCCTTTATTTCGTTCCAGAATTCGTTGATTCCCCTTTGCCATCCCTGGATGAAGAGGCGTGCATGCCTGTCCGTGAGTTGATCCTTTTCCATGCCCAGGGCAAAGTTTTGGGCAAGGCGCTCATCTGCGGCAAGGGCCGTCATCGAGTCAAAAGTCAGAGCATACATCAGGTCGTCATAGTGGGCACTCTTTGCCCATTGAAAACCTTCAGCCCTGCCGTTTTCAAGAAAATTACCTTCGGATATTTTTTTTTCCCGCCTGAGGCGTTCAATTGTTTCGGCCATGGAGGTGTCCTCCTGGAAGCGCCTTTGGAACTCTTCTTTCTTGAGGATAGCCTCGGCCAGGGCATCCTGGAACATTTTTGAAAGGTTAAACGACTGTCGCCACTCCTCGAGCTTCTCATGGAGCAGGTCTGGTATGCTCAGGGTTATTTTACGTGCCATTTTTTTAATCCGTATTAAAGGGTTCTTCATACTAGGAAATCAGGCCTACAGGTGTTGTGGTTCCCAAGTGTATGTATTTTATATTTGATACGTATTCCAAAATAGGGGTGGTGTCAATGGAAAAATAGAAATGGTGACAAAGCATGAATATCCTTTTAATTTATGGGGGAATCTGTTATTGAGTAGAGTATTTTTTTATGGATCGGTAAGGTATTCATAATCAAAGATCTGACTAACAACAACTCGATAACAGTAGGCAGGCAGGAACGGGTGTTGCCCTGAACGGGTTAAGTTGCAACGGTGGGCATGGACCCCAAAGAGTTGCCATTTTCCTCGGAGCAGCCCACGGACGGGCTGGGAGATGAGAAGGGTAACAGCCGTTTCCTCCTGCTGCTTCTAAGCGAGATTTATAAAACCGGCAGGAAAAAACCATTGAAATCAAAGGTTGATAAATTAACAGGCAGGGTCGAGGCTCTTGGGTCCTCTGTTCTGGGCACGGTTCAGGGTGTAGGAAGGGTCTGGCTTTTTTTACTGCAGGGTCTGACCCAGATTTTCATACCACCGTTTCAACTGTCAAAAATTATAGAACACGTCTGGTTCATAGGCATGCGATCCATGGTGGTGATCCTTCTGACCGGGCTTTTTACAGGTATGGTGCTGGGGCTTCAGGGATACTATACCCTTGTCCGTTTCGGCAGTGAAGGGATGTTGGGTTCCGCCGTTGCCCTTACCCTTATCCGGGAGCTTGGTCCTGTGTTGACGGCCATTATGGTGACTGCAAGGGCCGGTTCTGCAATGGCAGCAGAGATTGGCGTCATGCGTATTTCCCAGCAAATAGATGCCCTTGACACAATGAACATCAATCCTGTCCGGTATTTGTTTGCGCCAAGAATCGTTGCGGCAGTGATCAGTTTTCCCCTTTTAACCGCTCTTTTTGATTTAATCGGGATTTTTGGCGGCTATCTGACAGGTTCCCTCATGCTCGGGATCAACCCTGGTATTTACCTTTATCGGGTAAAGGAGAGCGTTCTAATGACCGATGTGACCGGCGGATTTGTGAAATCCCTTGTTTTTTCCCTGGTTGTGACCACAGTGTGTTGCAGCCGGGGTTATTTTACACACTTAAATCCCCAGGGGGGGTTTGGTGCCAAGGGGGTGAGCTCGTCCACCACAACGGCCGTTGTTAATTCATGTGTGCTCATCCTTGTGTGTGATTACATCATAACCTATTTATTACTCTAACCGGAACGACCGGATCGAGAGATGGTCCATGGTCAGAACGAACAATGAAACTCTATAGCTGTTAGCTTTTAGCTGTTAGCAGTTAGCTAAGAGCTAAGAGTTAACTGCTAACTGCTAAAGGATGTCATGGTAAAGCCGTTTATCGAGTTTAAGGATGTCAGGAAAAGTTTTGGTTCAAATCATGTGATGCAGGGGGTAAATCTCTCTATCTACAAAGGAGAGATCACCGTTGTGATTGGAAAGAGCGGGTGCGGGAAAAGCGTTCTTTTAAAGCATATCATTGGTCTTGAAACCCAGGATTCAGGTTCCATCATCATGGGAGGCGAAGAGCTGTCCGCAATGGACAGGCATTCCAAAAGGCGGTTTAAGAATAAAACCAGCTATATGTTCCAGGATAACGCCCTTTTTGACTCGTTGAATGTGTTTGAAAACATAGCCCTCCCCCTGACCGAGGGGCTTGCCCTTTCCAGACGGGAGACAAGGGAACGGGTGTATGCAAGAATGGAGCAGCTTGAAATTTCCGGCATTGAAGGCCGCTATCCCGCCGAGCTTTCCGGCGGAATGAAAAAACGTGTGGCCCTTGCAAGGGCCCTTGTGACCGAACCGGATGTGGTGCTGTTTGATGAACCCACAACCGGACTTGATCCGGTGAGAAAAAATGCGGTTCATGGCATGGTTCAAGAGTACCAGCGGCGGTTCGGGTTTACCGCCGTTGTGGTGAGCCACGAGATTCCCGGTATCTTTCAGATTGCCCAGCGGGTAGCAATGCTTGACAGGGGTAAAATAATTTTCCAGGGAAGTCCGGACGAGATATTGGGATCTAACTTGGAAGAGGTGAGTTCCTTTATCAGCGGCCGGGGCGTTGACGAAGAATGGACGAGCAAAGGATGAGCATAAGGATGAGGAGCGAAAAACGATGAAAAAAAAGAGCATAGAACTTTATGTGGGGTTCTTTGTGATAATCGGGCTTGCATGTTGCGCATATCTTGTGGTGGAGCTTGGCGGGTTGAGACTCAACCAAAAAGATCGCTATACTATTAATGCCTATTTCAGCTCTGTGGCAGGTCTCAAGGTTGGTGCAGATATTGAAATGGCAGGTGTTGGGGTTGGTCAGGTCTCTTCAATAATTCTTGACAGGGAACGTTTTGTGGCAAAGGTTGAAATGAACCTTGATGATAAAATTCTCCTGAGCGAGGATGTTATCGCCTCTATAAAGACTTCGGGAATTATAGGCGATAAATATATCAGTCTTTCTCAAGGGGCTTCTGATGAAATCCTTAAGCCTGGTGCAATTGTTTTTAACACAGAATCAGCCCTGGATCTTGAATCCCTGGTGAGCAAGTATGTTTTTTCCGCTAAAGATTGTGCGCAATGATAAAACACGGGGGAGTTGAAATGTTCAGAAAGAGTTTGTTTGTAAGTTTAATAGTCTTGGCCTTGATCTATACAGGGGTGACTGCTGCTGGAGCTGAGGAGTCGCCTGGAGCTGTTTTAAAACGCAGCATTGATAATGCAATCATTATTCTGAATCAACCGGTTGAGCCAGTCCAGGAAGCGTTGGATGAGAGAAACCAGCGTCTGTTTGAAATGGCCGCCGAGGTGTTTGATTTCCCGAGTCTCACAATGGGTGCCCTTGGCAGCAACTGGCGAAGATTTAACAGGGCCGAGCGCAACGAATTTATCGATCTCTTTTCCCATGTGGTGGCAAACAGCTATTTTTCCCAAATGGAGGGCCAAGACTTCAGCAATGTGGTCATTGATTTTGGAGAGACAAAAATGCTTCAGTCCACAAGTTCAGGTGTTAGGCGGGCGGACATTGAAAGTATCGTGACCCATAACGGCACCAAGACTCCGGTGGTCTACAGGATGCTCGAAAAAAATAACACCTGGAAGGTGTATGATGTGATTATCGAAAATGTGAGCATGGTGTCAAATTACCGGGAACAGTATAAGGCAAGATTCATGGACACCCCTCAAAAAATGATCGCAGAGCTCAAGGAAAAGCTAAACCGATGAGAATTTTCTTTTTTACCCTGTTGATCCTTGTCCTGGCATTGCCTGCATGGGCCCAGGATAAAAATTGGGATAAGGATCAATCTCTGGTTGTGGACCAGGTTAACGACCAGGGATACGATGAGGAATATGATCAGGAATATGATCAGGATATGGGGGATCTTTTTGAGGATTACACCCAGGCAGATGAAGAAAAGTCCGTGCCAGATCCCATCCTGGGGTTCAACAAACTCATGTACAGGTTCAATGACAAGGCCTATTTCTGGGTGTTAAAACCTGTGGCAAAGGGCTATGCACGTGTACTTCCCCAACAGGTCAGGATTGGCATAGATAATATGTTTGACAACCTCATGTTTCCAGTGAGGTTTGTGAACTCTCTTTTACAGGGGAAAATAAAAGGAGCGGCTTCCGAGGTTGGAATCTTTACGGTCAACTCTACCCTGGGTCTGTTAGGTTTTTTCCCCGTTGCTCAGGATCATTTTAATCTGAAAAACTCAACAGAAGATCTGGGTCAGACCTTTGGCGTCTGCAGAATAAAAGAGGGTTTCTACATTGTTCTTCCCCTTCTAGGTCCCACAACCTTGAGGGACCTTGTTGGTGATGTGGGCGACGTGTTTATAACCCCTCTGGCCTATGTCACCCCCTACGAGGCAGCCCTGGGGCTCAGGGCCTTTGAATCGGTCAATGCACTTTCCCTCCGCCTTGGGTTTTACGAGTCTTTTAATGAGGCGGCAGTGGATCCCTATGTCGCCATGAAAAACGCCTATATCCAGTCCAGGCGCCAGAAGGTTTCACAATAGCCTCACAGCATGGTTTTCACAACAGCCCCAGGTCCTTCCGCCGGCCGGGGAGGAAATAACGCATCCTGTGTCCTTTGATCTGTTCCATAAGGTCGTTGTCAAGGTCTACAATCAACAGCTCATCGTCGGTTGCAAGAAGGTGGGCGATGACATTTCCATCCGGCCCGATGGCAACGGCAACGCCTGGAAAACTGCGGCCATTGGCGTGGGTGCCCGCCTGATTGCACGCAAGCACAAAAACAGAGTTGTCAAATGCCCTTGCCGTGAGATGGCGGAGCCAAGAGGATAGTTTCTCCTCGGGAGTTCCCCTGGGGGAAGCATGGGGAAAGAAAAGAATCTCAGCCCCCTTCAGGGCCATGCGGGTGGAAAGTTCCGGGAAATGAGCATCGTAGCATAGCTGAATGCCAAAGTTCGCAAATTCTGTGGTAAAGGTGATGATCGAGTTGCCTGGAGTAAAAATTTTTCTTTCCGGCGGTGGGATGTGAAGCTTCTGGTAGAACCCAAGGGCTTTATCGGCCATGGCAGCCACATGGGTGCAAAACACGAGGTCATTGTCCCTTTGTGCCAGACCTGCAAGGATGGTGATATTGTTGCTGGCGCTTGCGTTTAAGAGGGCGTCGGTCAGGGGACCAGGAATGGTTGAGGCGGCTGGGATGAGGCGTTTGTCAAGGGTGTAGCCGGTGAGGTTCAGTTCGGGGAAAATGATGATCTTTGCCCCGTTTCGGGCTGCCGTGCGGGTAAGTGTAAGGCAGGCGTCAAGGTTGGCCTTGAGATTTCCCGGAATGGATCTCTGGATGGCAAGGGCCGCCCGGACCGGTTTCATACCTTGAATTTGGCACTGATCTTGAACATATGGGTGGCGGGAAGGTTGAGAATATCCTCAACCCCGGTGGCCTGGGAAATCTTGTTGAGGTTCTCCTCTATGATCTCCCACTCAGGGGCGATAAAGGTAAACCATACGTTGTAGGTGTGATCACGCATATAGTTGTGGGTGACGCCGGAATAGGCATTTACCGTTAGGGTAAAAAGCTCTAATTTTTCTTCGGCTACCCTTGCAGCACAAAGGGTGGAAAAGAATCCAAGCCTGTCAGGGCTGAAGTTGCCGCCGATCCTCCGGATTATTCCCTTATCTTTAAGCAGTTTGACCCGGGAGATGACATCAGTTTCTCCAAGGCCAAGTTCTTGAGCAATGCTCCTAAAGGGTCTGGTCACAATGGGGAACAGGTCCTGGATTCTGTTGATGATTTTTTTGTCAACCTCATCCATCCGAGTATTGCCTCCTAATTGTTGATGGACTTGGAAATTAACAATTGGACCAATTATTTGTTTCCGAGTCTTTAGTATGTGAGTTTATTGATTAGAAAAAAGGCCCTGCACATAAGTGCAGGGCCTTTTAACGATCTTGAAGATATCAGATCAATACTATGGTTTTATACACATCCAGTCGGTTTGGGAAGACCGGCCATCTTACAGGCACCCTTGCCGGGTCCTGAGGGGAACAGCTCATAGATGTGTTTGAGTTTATACTTGGTAAGTTTGGAAAGAACCCTTACCATGGGGGCAATACCGTTTTTCTCATAGTAATCCTGGAGAACGTTTACGACCTTCCAGTGCTCGTCGTTCAACTCATCAATACCTTCCTGCTGACGAACATACTCAACCCACTCTTTGTCAAAAGTTTTATAGTCAAGCAGAAATCCATCTTCATCAATCTCGAATGATTTTCCATTAATCTCTACTGTTGCCATTAACTACCTCCTGTAAAAAAATAAAATGTTTTCCATAAGCAAGACTTGCCGTCATCTTTAGAATTTAAGTAATTACAATAGACTACTGGTACCCTATTGTCAATATCAAAGATTGAGTTCATTTGCAAAAAAAAAAGTTAATACTCCCGGGGGGTAAGATTGAGCTCCTTCAGGGTAAAAACAGGTCCGTCCTTGCACACCAGTTCTTTGCCGATGTTGCACCGTCCGCACATGCCGATGCCGCATTTCATGCGGTTTTCAAGGGACATGATGATCTGTTCGTCCCCATACCCCAGTTTCTCAAGGGCGGGCTGGGTAAATTTGATCATGATGGGCGGCCCACACACGATGGCATAGGTGTCGGGTGTTGCCCTGGGTGCCTTTTGTTCCACAATGGTCGGCACAAATCCCACGTTGTAACCCCATTCTGGATCATCGGTTCCATCAACCGTGATGTGCATGTTGATATCGTCCCTTCGTTCCCACTCAAAAAGCTCGCCCCGGTAGAGAAGCATGCCAGGGGATCTTGCCCCGTACACCACGTCGATATTGCCGAATTTTGACCGGTTGGCAGGGTCCAGCATGTAAATGATGGATGCTCGAAGGGTGGTAAAGGCGAACCCTCCGCCGATGATCACGACGTTTTTTCCCTCAAGTTTATCCCAGGGGTAGGAATTGCCCAAAGGGCCCCTGATCCCCATGATGTCACCGACCTTCATGTTGTGAAGATATGAGGTAACAACCCCGGTCTTGAACACGGTGAACTTGACATACCCTTTTTCCGTGGGTGAAGAGGCGATCCCGATGGGGATCTCACCTTTACCGGGAATGGAGAGTTCGGCAAACTGACCGGCCCTGTGGGAGAACTTCTCCCCGTCCTCCTTGTTTAAAAAAACAAACTTGAACGTTTTGAGCGACTTATCAACGGTTGCGATCTCGATATCATCGATGCGTACGGGATAAGGTCTATATGGATTATCCATTTTTCCTCCAGTTTTTATATAAGTTACCCTTTCCCTTATTTCTGCGGCTCGTAGGAGTTCATCTGGTTGCAGATCAGGCGTATGTCGATGTTCACGGGGCATTTTTCCACACACCTTCCGCACCCCACACACATGGTGCCCTGCTCGTATTTGTCAACAAAGTACTTGAGCTTGTGCATGAACCGCTGGCGGACCCTCTGGGTCTTTTCCCCCCTTGGGTTGTGGCCTGACCCGTGCATGGTGAAAAGCGGTGACATGCAGGTGTCCCAGTTGCGGAACCTTGCGGCGGATTTTCCCTTTGTCTCATCCTGGATGTCAAAGCACCAGCAGGTGGGGCAGACAAAGGTGCAGGTGCCACAGTTGATGCAGGTAAAGGCAAGGTCATCCCAGAACGGTGCAGAGTGGAGATCGAGGATGGTCTTTTCGGCAAGTTTATCGGTGAATACATTGAAGGGACCCATGGCAGCCTCGGCTGCAGCCTTTAATCCTTCGATCTTTTCAAGGCTCTTGTCCGTGTCTGCAATTGTGTCAAAACCTGCTTCGGCAAAATATGCCTCGCCCTTGGGGGTGAGCATCTTGGCAAGATAAAGGTTGCCCGTGTCCACCAGAAGGGCGTCAAGCCCCTTTTCGGCAAACGGCCCGCTGCCCATGGCAATCGAGAAATCTGCCTTGGAGGGGCGGTTTATGGCAAGACCCACAAAGGTGGTTGCGGCATAGGCGTCGCACCAGTAGGGGTCCCGGTATTCCGGGGTGTCAAAGTTGAGGTTTACCAGGGTTAAAGCCCTTGCATCATAGGGCCGAATTCCAATTACCGCCCGGGGCGAATAGTCGGTTTCGGGTCTTTCCATGATGTGGTGATTTTCAACCGCTGGATCAAGGCTTGTCCCAAGGATCTTTTCCGATTGGGGAAAAAGAACCGACTTTGGTGACATGATCGTGTCTGGTTGCTCCATGTCTGGATATTGATCGTGTGCCAGGTGTTTGAATACCGACTGGTTGCCGTCGGTCACAGGGCCAAAGATTTGATATGCCTTTCTGGATTGATCTATACCCCTGTTCCAGTCCTTTTTATCGATTTGTATAACTTTCATATGGATACCTTTTTATTTGATAAATGTATCGGGATCACCGGGCTTGAATGTATCCAGGGGCGGCCGCTGGTCAAGGGTTAGACCTGCCTCCCATCCATAAATTTCAAGGCTGTCTTTCACGAGTTTTCGCGTAAAGGTCCTGACCTTTATATCCATGGGACAGGCCTGTTCGCAGGCCCCGCAGTCGGTGCAGCGCCCGGCGCAATGATAGGCCCGCAAAAAGTGAAAGGTCCTTACGTCCGTGGGGTCCTGACCCTTTCCAACCCATTGGGGATTGGACTCATCCACAAAACAGGTGGGGCAATAGCAGAGGGGACAGGCATTTCTGCAGGCATAGCAGCGGATGCACCCGTCGAGGAGGTTTTCAAAGTGATTCCACCGCCCGTCGGCATCCATCGCTTCAATGGCCTTGACATCCTTGAACGGGTCCTCAAGGAGCTGCTCGACCACGGGTTCTCCTACCAGCACATCGTGGATCACTGGATTTCTGTGCATGCAGGTTACGCAATTGTCCCTTAAATAGTCCTGTCGATCAATCTTAAGTTCGTTTTCCAGGGTCTTAACCAGGAGTGTTGCTCCATCTTCTTTAAACTCGGTGATCTCAAGGTCAAACAACTCTCGAATGCTCTTTTTGTCCACCATTCCAGTGCACGGTACGCCGATGATGTAGAGCTGATCCCTTGAAATCTTGTTCTCGACAATGTTGTTGACGATGTTTCTAGAGTCGCAGCCCTTTGCAATGATGCCGATTTTTTCCTTGCGATTGGTCAGATAATTGGCAAGGTTGAGACTGCAGTTTGAGTCCCAGACAAAGTCGTTTGCCTGTTCAGGGGTTCTTGCGATGGCGGGCATGGTTGACATGGGCACGGTCCCGGGCTTAAAGCCGATGACCAGATCCACCTTGCCTTCCCGCAACAGGTTTGAGGCAAGTTCCCTGATTTTTTCAGTGTATGCGTTCATTTAACTTTCCCCTAACCCGCTTTTTTGACAAGTTTATGGTTGGGCCCAAGGGCATTGACTGCCTCTGTCACCCGTGTGACAACATCAACAAATTTAGATGCTTCTGCCGAGGAAATCCAGGAGAAGTGAAGCCTGTCCCGTTCGATTCCCATGTGTTCAAGAAGATTTCCCATAAGAGTATATTTTCTGCGTGCGTAGTAATTACCTTCCAGGTAATGGCATTCACCGGGATGTCAGCCGGAAACCCATACCCCGTCCGCACCCTCCCTGAAGGCGCTCAGGATAAATTCAGGACTCATTCTTCCGGTGCACGGTATTCGGATCACCCGTACATCGGCCGGGTACTGCATTCGGCTTACACCTGCAAGATCGGCGGCACCATAGCTGCACCAGTTGCACAGAAAACCGACGATCTTTGTCTTTTTGTCACTCATTATCTTCCACTCCTTAGCTATTAGCCATTAGCTCTTAGCTAACTGCTAACAGCTAACGGCTATCGTGTTTCATCATTCGTTGTGTCCGTCAGGATATGTGGGTTTGCATAAAACTTATCCCGAACTGGCCGCCACAAAGGGCACCCGCAAGGGGAGCCCTACAACCCACTACCTATGTTACACTGCCTCATCAAGGGCAAATATCTGGGCAAATATTTGATCTGTGTCAAACCCCTTGAGATGAAGGGCTCCCGAACGGCAGGAGGCGACGCACAGTCCGCACCCCTTGCAAAGAATCGGGTTGACCTCAGCCTTACCCTGGAAACGGCCCTCTGTTACAAAACTCGGGGCGGAATAGGGGCAGATGCTGACACATACGCCGCAGGAGCTGCACATCATGGGGTTCACGGTTGCCACATTGCCGCTCATGGACACGGTCTGGCGTGCAAGAAGGGTCACGGCCCTTGAGGCTGCGGCCTGTCCATGGGCGATTGCCTCGTCAATGGGTTTGGGGTAGTGGGCAAGTCCGCACAGGAACACCCCGTCTGTGGCAAATTCCGAGGGTCCTAGCTTTGCATGACGTTCCACAAAGAAGCCATCCTCGTTAAGGGGTACCTTGAAGAAGTTGGCCAACCGCTCGTCCCTGTTAGGTACGATCGCCGACGCCAGGGTCAGGATATCCGCCTGGATCTCAAGGGGAATACCAAGCACATGGTCAGTGACCCGGATTTTAAGGCTCTCTTCTCCTGCTTCAACCAGGGGTTTGTTGTCAAGGCTGTAACGGATGAAGATGATGCCAAGATCCCTTGCCCTCTGGTAGTTGTATTCACGTTCACCATAGGTCCTTATATCCCGGTACAGGATGTAAACGTCCATGTCTGGATTGATGGTTTTAAGGTCGATGGCATTGTCGATGGAGTGGGTGCAACATACCCTTGAGCAATAGGGTCGATCCTTGTCCCTTGAACCCACACACTGGATAAAAACAGCCGAGTTCAGTTTTTCAAGGGAAGGGTCCCTGAGGATGAAGCGCCGGTCAAGCTCGAGGCTCGTCATCACCCTTGGGTCTTCGCCGTAGAGGTACTCGCTGGGTTTTAGGCCTGTTGCACCGGTTGCGACGATTGCCACACCATGCTCAATGAGTTCTGATGTGTCATTGGAGAGGAGGGTTGATTTGAAGTTGCCCACAAACCCCTCCACATCGTCAAGGGTGGTGTTCAGATGGACGTGTACCCTGTCGTTGCTATTAACCGAGGCCACAAGATCTGAGAGTTCCTGCTGGATATCCTCCTCTAGAAAGGTCCTGAAGAGATTGTTGGCCTGGCCCCCGAGCACCCCGGAACGTTCCACAAGGTGAACCTCATATCCTTGTTCCGCGAGGTTTTTGGCGCTGGCCATGCCTGAGATGCCGCCGCCGATAACCATGGCTGTCTGGTTGACGTTGAGTTTTGCCTCCTTTAAAGGCTCCATTAGGGCCACCTTGGACACGGCCATGCGGACCAGATCCTTGGATTTTTCAGTTGCAAGCAGAGGAGATGCCTTATGCACCCAGGATGCGTGGTTTCTGATGTTGACCATTTCAAAGAGATACTTGTTGAGACCTGCGTTGATAAGGGTCTCCTGGAACAGAGGCTCGTGGGTCTTGGGAGTGCAGGCGGCAACCACGATGCGGTTTAAGTTTTGTTCCTTGATGATCTGGGTCATGGTGTCCTGGGTGTCCTGGGAGCAGGTGTAGAGGTTGTCAGAACAGTACTCCACATAGGGAAGTGTTGCCGCATAATCCCGGACGCTCTCCACATCCACGATCCCTGCAATGTTGGACCCGCACTTACACACAAACACCCCGATTCTGGGCCGCTCACCAATTACGTTGATTTCGGGGATCTCTTCTGCCATCCTGGTCAGGGTGTCCCTTGCCGTTGCCAGAAGGGCTCCCGCCTCTGCTGCCGCAGCGCTTGAATCCACAACTGCCTGGGGAATATCCTTGGGGCCCTGGAAGGCTCCGGCCACAAAGATGCCCCTCTGGGTGGTTTCCACCGGGGAGAAGCTTTCGGTCCTGGCAAAGTTGCCCTCGGTAAGTTCGATGTCAAGCTTTAGTGCCAGATTGACAAGGTCCGGGCTTATCTCAAGGCCTACGGAAAGGACGATCATGTCGAACTCTTCGGACTCCATGCCGCCCATTTCGTTGACATAATGGACGTTTAAGTCGTCAGTCCCAGCCACGGGGTTGACCGTATGGACCCGGCTTCTGACAAATCTTATGCCGAGTTCCTTGGCCCGGTTGTAGTAGCGCTCAAAATCCTTTCCATGGGTTCGCATGTCCATGAAGAAGATGGTGCACTCAAGGCTGTCTCCTGCATGTTCCTTTGCAATGACCGCCTCTTTCAGGGCGTACATGCAGCAGACCGACGAGCAGTAGCGATGGTCACAGCGATTCATCTCCCTTGATCCCACGCACTGGAACCAGGCGATCTTTTTTGGTTCCTTGTGGTCGGAAAATCGTGTGAGGTGCCCCTGGGTGGGACCGGATGCTGAGAGGATTCTCTCAAATTCCATTGCCGTCATCACGTTTGGATGGCTGGCATACTGGTAGTTGTCAAGACCCGAAGGATCAAAGGCTGTAAAGCCGGGGGCGAGGATCACTGCACCGGCGTCTATGGTTTCGGTTGCCGGTTGTTCAAGGTGGGTCTCAAGGGTGAGGGCACCTGCACCGCAAACCTTGACGCACTCATAGCATTCGCAGCAGACCATGCAGTCAAGGCAGCGGCTAGCCTCGGCAACTGCCTGCTCTTCGGTGAATCCAAGCTCTACCTCGTCAAAGCCTGCCAGGCGTTGTTCCATGGGAATTCTTTCCATGATCTGGCGCTGGGATTTCTGCATCTTTTCCGGGATGGGGTTGAAGTTCTTCTGGGCGTATTCAACGGGTTCCCGGCCCAGGGCAAGATCCTGATTGTCAAGGAATCTCAAGATGGAGACGCCGGCCTCGTTGCCTGCGGCAACCGCATTGATGGCGATGGAGGCACCGGTCTCGGCATCGCCGCCTGCAAATACACCTTTTCTTCGGGTCTCATAGGTGATGGGGTCAACCTCGATGTTTCCCCAGCGGTTCAGGGTGATTCCCTGACGCTCGTCCATGCATGAGGTGTCGGTGCGCTGGCCGATTGCCGGGATGATGTAATCGGTGTCTATTACGAAATCGCTGCCCTCCACCGGAACCGGTCGCCGTCGGCCGCTTTTATCGGGTTCGCCAAGCTCCATGCGAAAGCAGCGGATGCCGATGGTCTTGCCATCGTCTACAACTACCTCCTTGGGGGCGGTTAAAAACTGAATCTCAACCCCCTCTTCAAGGGCGTCTTCGATCTCTTCATCCCGGGCCGGCATCTCTTTCTCTGTCCTGCGGTAGAGAATGCTCACCTTTGTGGCCCCGATTCTCAGAGCAGTCCTTGCCGCATCAATGGCCACGTCGCCGCCGCCGATGATCACAACTTTCCCGTTCAGGGGTTCGCAGGTGCCGAGGGCAGCCTTCTTGAGAAGCTCTACCCCGGAGATCACCCCGTCAAAGGCCTCCCCCGGGATGCCAAGCTCCATGCCCTTGTGGCAGCCAATGGCCAGATAGACAGATGAAAACCCGTCGTCAAACAGGGAATCAACGGTAAAATCACGGCCAAGGGCCTTGTTGTACTGGATCTTGACGCCAAGGTTATCGGTAATGTAGGAGACCTCATCCTCAAGAATCTTGGGGGGGAGCCTGTAGTCAGGAATACCAACTCTCAGCATGCCTCCCGATACTGGAAGGGCCTCAAAGATGGTCGTCTGCACCCCTCTTGCGGCAAGAAAGGCCGCTGCGGTGAGTCCCGCAGGTCCCGCCCCCACGATGGCCACTTGCTCTTTTCTAGGGGTTATCTCTGGAATGGGCAGATCTTTGATGTTGACCTGATCGGCAATGAAACGTTTGAGGGTGCAGATGGAGAGGGGAGATTCCACCAGCTCCCTGCGACAGGCATCCTCACAGGGATGGGGGCAGATCCTGCCGATGGTGCCGGGCAGGGGAAGATTTCTCAGGATAACTTCAAGGGCTTCTTTATATTTCTTGTTGCGTGCCAGGGCCACATAGGCGTGGGCGTTGACACTGTTGGGACAGGCGTTGGTGCAGGGAGAACGATCTTTTTTTGTGATGGAATAAGCCCCGGGTACAGCCTGGGCATAGGGTTTGTAGGTGGCCTGTCTTGTTGCAAGCCTCTGTTCAAAAAGACTTGGAAGGCTTACAGGACAGACATCGGCACAATCGTTGCATCCTGTGCATTTTGCAAGGTCAATGAACCTCGGGGTTCTCTCCAGGGTGATCTGAAAATTACCGGCGGTGCCAGTTATGGTTTTAGGTTCACTAAGGGTGTGTAGCTCGATATTCAAATGCCGGCCGACCTCGACCAGTGTTGGTGAAATAATTCACATGGCACAGTCATTGGTGGGGAATGTCTTGTCAAGCTGGGACATGACTCCGCCAATGGATGGGCTTTTTTCAACCAAATGGACATAATATCCGGAATTGGCAAGGTCAAGGGCAGAGAGCATACCCGAGATCCCTCCTCCGATTACCGCTACCGAGCCTGTTACGTTGTCTGTCATTTTTTTTCTCCCATATGAAAAGTTGATGAAGGCTGTTCATCACTTAATTTACCTGTAGAGAACTAAAACTCTTTTATTTCCACTGTTTTTATCCTATGTTACCTGTATTATGTAAAAAATCAAGATCTCCAGGGTTGCGGGGTGCCACCACATTACAATGTGTTTTATTATATGGTACTTAAAGTTTAAAAAATACGATGTCAATGAATTTTGTAAGAAACTCCTTCAGCTTTCAGCTTTCAGCTTTTAGCTAACAGCTAACGGCTAACAGCTAAAAGCTATAATGTTTCATTAAGATAAACAGGGTTTTGCTATTTAATGGGGTATTGGTGAACAAGAAAAAAATTGTCCTTGTCTGCGGGCCTACGGGCATAGGGAAAACCGGGTTTGCAATCGATCTTGCTTTGCGGGTCAATGGGGAGATCATCGGGGCAGACTCCATGCAGATATATCGGTACATGGACGTTGGTACTGCAAAACCCGATCATGGTGAGCGCTCCATGGTTTTTCACCACCTTGTGGATGTGGTTGACCCGGACGAGGATTTTGATGCGGCCCGTTTTACAAGCCTGGCCGATTCTGCCATTGATCAACTTCTTCAAAAGGGGAGGGCGGCCATTGTGGCGGGGGGCACCGGCTTTTACTTCCAGGCCCTTGTTCACGGGCTTTTCAGGACAGCAAAGGCCAATCCGGCTGTTGTTAGAGCCTTTGAAAGGGAGGCTGCCGGGGGTGTGGACCTCCATGCCAGGCTTTTAACGGTTGATCCTGAATCTGCGGCAAAAATTCATCCCAATGATCTGTTCAGGATTATCCGTGCCCTTGAGGTGGCAGTAACCCACGGGACCCCCATTTCACAGCTGAGACAGGCCCATGGCTTTAAGGGTGAGCGGTACAGGACTTTGAAATTCGGGCTTTACATGGATCGTGAAAACCTGTACCAGAGAATAGAAAAACGGGTGGATATGATGCTTGATCAGGGCCTTATTCAGGAGGTTAAAGCCCTTGTTCATCGAGGATATGGCTTGGGTTTGAAATCCATGCAGTCCATCGGCTACAGGCACGTGGGCCAGTATTTACAGTGTGAAACAGGATTTGAAGAAATGGTTGCTCAATTGAAGCGTGACACCCGGCGGTATGCAAAACGGCAGCTCACCTGGTTCAAGCGGGATAAGGATATGATATGGCTGATGCCCCATGAGATTGAGCGCGCCTTTTCCCTTACGGCAGATTTTCTTAAAAAATAAGGGCTATTTAGATGAAAAAACAAAATAACAGTCTGGTCATAACACTCCTGGTGGTTATGATTGCGATGATTATCTTCTCGTGCACAGCTAAATCACCCCTTGCTCCGTCCATGGAACAGGATAGAAAGGTCCCCGATTCGGAGGATCAAATGGTTCAGGCAGATAAGCCTGAAATCACCGAGGTTGAAACCTTGCTTGAGCTTGCCATGGATCTTGAACAGGGTGCGAGTGCCGTTGAGGTGCTGCGCCTCTATGGCAAAGCCCTTAAGATCGCAGATCAAGGAGAAGAGGTGAGGGTAAGAGCATACCTTAACCGATTTCTTGCCACTGTTGATGATGCTGAGCTTGAACGTCTATCGGCATCTGAATTCATCGAGATTCCAAGGGCAGAGATCATGTACAGGCTTGGCCTGAATTACGGTGCCCAGGGTAAAAGCCAATCTGCCATTGAGATTCTTGTTCAATTCCTCAAGGAATATCCCGACCACCTGAATGCTCAAAATGCAAGGAAGGTTCTTTTGCTCGTGCAGGAACATTTGTTCAGGAAGAACACGGTGGGGTGCCTTCTTCCCATGTCCGGAAATTTCAGCATTTTTGGAGAGCGCGCCCTCAAGGGCATAGAGATTGCCGTTCAGGATCTCTCCGCCCAGTATGACCAGAAAATCACTGTGATGATCAAAGATACTCAGTCGGATGATGCCCGGGCCGTAACCCTGGTTCAAGAGTTGGCCGCTCAAAAAGTTGCAGGTATAGCAGGGGCCATCATCACCTCCGAGGCTGCGGCAAAGGAGGCCCAGCACTGGGGGATTCCCCTTATAGCCCTGACCCAGAAGAGCCAGGTGGCAAAAATCGGAGATTATGTGTTCTCCAATTTTTTAACGCCTGAAATTCAGACCCAGGCCCTTGCCTCCTATGCTGTACGCATCCTCAGTGTGGAGAAGTTTGCCATTCTTTACCCGGATGATAAATACGGCATAACCCATATGAATTTTTTTAGAGACAGGGTAAGTGAGTTGGGTGGAGAAGTTGTGGGGGCTGAATCCTATGGAAAGGATCAAACCGATTTTTCCAACGCAATCAAAAAACTTGCCGGAAAGCTTTCCAGGAGGTCGGTTGAAATCCGGGATTTAAATCAGAACTCAAGTTTTGATTCCACAGCTTTTTTTATCCCGGATTCCCCCTCCAAGGTGGGAATGATTCTTCCCCAGCTTGCCTACCATGATGTTACAGGCTCTTATTTACTTGGAACAAACCTCTGGCATGATGAGTCGTTGATCAGGGGTGCAGAAAAATATGCAAAAAAAGCCGTGATTACCGATGGTTTTTTTGCCAGGGGATCAAATCAAAGGGCAAGGGACTTTGCCGAGCGTTTTGAAGCCCTGTTTGGTCAAACTCCCGGTTTTATAGAGGCCGTAGCCTATGATACCCTGATGATTCTGGTTCAGACAGCCATGGAGTCGGGGGTCAACTCAAGGGCTGATCTTAAAAAAGCCCTGGCCGGACAAAGAATCTTTGAGGGAGTCACGGGTCGAACTATGTTCGACCCGGACGGTAATGCCCAGAAGGAGCTTGTGTTTATAACGATCAGGCAGGGGGCGTTTCACGAGATTGACCGTTGATCAGGGCGCCCTGGCCAGTAGCTTCCAGGACCGACTGCCACAGTTTCCCCTTGGGGTCTACGGTTTTGCGCTGCCCGGCCGATGCCTCCATGGGAATGTGGACATAGTGGTTGTTCCAGTTGCTGATCAAAAGCTTTGTCTTGCCGGCCATTCCCGCATGCACGGCGTCCCTTCCCAGAAATCCGCAGAACACGCTGTCATTTGAATTGGCGGGAAGGCTTCTGATCATGTAGCTTGGATCAATGTATTTGAGGGTCACGGGTCTGTTTCGCTGTTTAAACCATTCGGTTATTTTATCCTTTAAAAAGGTGCCGATGTCCTTGAGTTTGATATTGCCCGACGGATCATACTCAATGGTCTGATTCTCAAAGAAATGTTGTCCAGCTCCCTCGGCAACCACGATAACGGCATGCTTTCTTGCCTTGAGCCTTTGTTCAAGGGCTGTAAGAAATCCATATTCACCCGTGAGCTTGATCTCTATTTCCGGAATCAGGACAAAATTGGCGTCCTGCTGGGCAAGGGCCGACGTGGCAGCCAGAAATCCAGAATGGCGGCCCATGAGTTTTATCAGACCCACGCCGTTGGGGTATCCCCTTGCCTCGTTGTGGGCCCCCTTGATGGCAATGGTTGCTATGTCCACGGCCGTGTCAAATCCAAAGCTTCTGGAAACCAGATGTATGTCATTGTCTATGGTTTTTGGAATTACAATGACGCTGACCTTGAGGTGACGTTGGGTTATTATCTCAGTTATCTTATTTGCAGCCATTAGGGTTCCGTCTCCGCCCACCATGAACAAGATTCCTATGTTCATACGTTCCAGGCAGTCGACAATCGTGTCAATATTCTGGGTTCCCCTGGAACTGCCCAGTATGGTGCCGCCCATATCAAGGATGTTCGTGACCGAAGCCGCTGTCAATTCCATGACCTCGTGGCCGTACTCGGGGATGAATCCCTGGAGTCCGTGGCGGATGCCGTAGATGTTTTTCACCCCATAGCAATGGTAGAGTTCCAGTACAACCGAACGTATTATGTCATTGAGTCCGGGGCACAGCCCGCCGCAGGTGACTAGGGCACATTTAAGCTTGCTCGGGTCAAAGTAAATTTTTTCCCTTGGTCCTGCCTTTTCAAAGCTTGGTGGCTCGATATTGTTTTTGATGGTGTTTTTAATCTTGTCAAGATCCACGTCGATGAGCACCCGGTCCTGATCCCGAACAAATCTTTCCGTATAACTTCCCTTGGTATCTTTTCCAAGGGGAGAGAGAACCTTAGCCTCTCCGAGGGTTTCGATCCTGGTGATGATTGTGCTTGTTTCCATGGTGCTCTTCTCCTATAGCTCGATGTTCAAATTTTTATAAAAAGATTCATGAACCATTGAATCGGAAGGCCCCCTTGCCTAAAATGTCGTGGAGATGGAGAATCCCGATCAGCTTTTTGTCTGTGTCGATAACGGGCAGGGCCGTTATCTCATGTTTTTCCATGATGTTCAGGGCGTCAAACAGCGGGGAAGTTGGCAAAATAGTGTAGGGCTCCCAACTCATAATGTCCTGAACCATCATACTCTTAAAATCAAAACGACCATTGGCAATGCTGTGGCGGATGTCCCCGTCCGTGATGATACCAAGGAGCCTGTTTTCTCCGTCAATTACAAGGACCGCACCAAGCTTGAACTCTTCCATGACCCCGATGGCACGGGTCATGGTGTCTCCCAGGGCAACCACCGGCGGAGTTGTGTCGTGATCCATGATCTCCTTGACCATGCAGGAGAGGCGCTGGCCAAGTGCACCGCCCGGATGGGAACGTTTGAAGTCACTCTCCTTGAAGTTTTTCTTTTTAATCAGAACTACGGCCAGGGCATCTCCCATGGCAAGCTGGGCCGTCGTGCTGCAGGTGGGGGCAAGCCCCAGGGGGCATGCTTCCCGTTCAACGCCCGTGTCAATGATCAGGTCGCAAAGCTTTGCCATGGTCGAGTCGCAATTCCCGGTAAAGGCGACCATGGTGCACCCAAGGGCCTTGATTGAGGGCAAGAGCTGGTTCAGCTCCCGGGTTTCTCCGCTGTTTGAGATGGCGATGACCAGGTCCTGCTCAAGCACCATGCCAAGATCTCCATGCATGGCTTCGACCGGGTGTAGAAACATGGCGTTGGTTCCCGTGCTTGTGAGGGTAGCGACTATCTTTTTACCGATCAGGCCTGATTTGCCGATACCGGAAATGATGACCCGCCCCTTTAAATCCAGAATTGCCTCGACCATCTGTTCAAAGTCAGGGCCTAATTTCTCTATGAGATGGAGGATGCTTTCGGCCTCTTTTTTAAGTACTTCTTTTGCCTCTTGTAATATCATTTGTCGTCACTTTTTCAGAGTTAAGTTTTTAACGGTAGTCAGTAGTTAGTAGTCAGTGGTTAGTTAAGAGCTAACAGCCAATGTAAGAATTTTTTATATGAAACTCTCGCCAAAGTGTTGTTATTGGAGGAGTTTTCATGTTCGTTGTGGCCGGATGCCATCTCTCGCTCCGGCCGTGCCGGTTATATGAAACGCATTCCTTAGCTATTAGCTAAATAGAATACTTTACAATCGTTGGGTTTCGTTCCTCAACCCACCCTACACCCTACTGCCTACTGAATCCGGCAGCATTGTTCCATATTCCTTGAAATTTCGGTGGAGTTCAAAACAGCGGGTGAGATCATGGCAGATATGGCCACAGGTTCCCTTTGCAGTATAGTCTTTTAAATAGGGACGGTATGAGGGGTGGGCACAGGTATTGATGATTTTCTCGGCTCGCTCCAGGGGGCCCAGCCCCCGCAAATCAGCCAGCCCCTGTTCTGTAACCACAACCTCAACCGAATGCTCATTATTATCCACATGGGGAACCATGGGAACCACCGAGGAAATTTTACCCTCCTTTGCAGTGGAAGGGGTCATAAAGATCGACAGGTGACTGTTCCGGGCGAACTCGCCGCTCCCCCCCACCCCGTTCATCACATGGGTGCCCATCACGTGGGAAGAGTTAACATTGCCGTAAATATCGATTTCAAGGGCCGTATTCATGGCCACCACCCCCAGGCGTCGAATAATGCCGGGATGATTGGATATTTCCTGGGGCCGCAGCACAATTTTCCGGCTGTAAAAATCCATGTTTTCCCCAATCTGCCTGAGCTTTTCCGGCACTATGGTCAAGGAGGTGGCAGAGGCACCTAAAAGCTTGCCCGCATCAATCAGGTCCATCATGGAATCCTGGAAAACTTCCGAATACATGTAAAAGGGCGGGATATCCGGGTGACGCCCCAACCCTGCCAGCACGGCATTTGCCGTATTGCCCACCCCGGCCTGGAGGGGGAAAAACTCAGGGGGAATCCGGCCGGCCAATTTTTCCTTGAGCAGGAATTCAATGACATGGTCTGCAATTCTTTTACTGGTTTCATCCTCCTGGTTAAAGGCCACCACCTGATCCGGCTCATTGTTTTCAATGATGCCCACCACCTTCTTGGGGTCCACCTGGGCATAGGGCCACCCGATTCTGGCCAAGGGAGTGTGTATATTGATGGGATAGCGTCTTGGCGGGGGGGGCATAATAACGATATCGGCAAGTTCACTTAACCTGGGGGAATGGTAATGGTTTAGTTCTATTATTACCTTGTCTGCACAGGCAAGCCAGGTGGGAGACGCCCCGATGGAGGCGGAAAGATATACCCTGCCGTCCCGGGTGATATGGGTGGCTTCCACAACCGCCACATCCACCCGGCCGAAAAAACCTGCCCCCACGGTCTGGGCTACATGGGACAAATGCATGTCCACATACTCAACCTCCTGGCGGTTGATCTGATCCCTGAGTGTTTTCCCTCCCTGGTAGGGGGCCCGCCAGGAGATGGCATTGGCCTTGGCCAGGTCATTGTCAATATAGTTCCCGCTGGAAGCCCCTGTGATAACCCTGATCCGGAAGCTACGACCCTGGTTGTGCTCCTGTCTTGCATGGTCGGCCAGCATGACCGGTACTGCCTTTGCTGCCCCGGCTGCAGTAAATCCACTAAAGGCAATGGTGCTCCCATCCTTTATCAGGGAGATCACCTCTTCTTTTGAAATCACCGGATATCCGTCTATTTTCATATTCAACTACCTATCATGAGTCTTAAGTCCTTGCCAGATCAAGAAACAAGTTTTTTTATCAACGATTCTAAACCGTGTATAATAGGACTGTAAACAGCGGTTGGCAAGATTTAAAACATTTAATTCAATTTTCAGTAATTATGATTGACGGCAGTAGAGAGTGGTGCAGAGACGCCCAATTTGGGCGTCTCCAATTTCGGTACCCTGGGGAAACAGTAGCATTGCCCTGGGTAAAAAATAAGGGTATTGACAAAACAGAGCGCAATGATATAGTAACAAATTCGAAAAAAAGCACTTTCAAGCACAGGGCGGAAACCTTCCATGGTTTCCATTATTTTTGGGAAATATAGATGGGATTTAAAAAATGATCTGTACAACAATTAGAAAAGGTGACGAGTGTGTTTTTATGACAGCCAGGGGCTGCAACTATAACGGCGGGGCCTGCAAGCCTGTTGTGGAAGCCTGCGAAGGCTGTCAGAAGGTTGCCACCTATGAGGCGGGTATCTATTGCACCACGGCACCCGATCCAGCGCTCAAGTGGAAAAATGGTAATTGCAACTTTGCCTCCCACATCAAAGGGGTTGCCGATCTACAGAAGCAGAAAGTCAACCCGATGAAGGCTTCAAAGCGTCGTAAATAAGACTCTCCTTGAACCTGAAATCCAGCTCATTAGTGTGATCCCAGGTTCAAGGAACTCCCACCTCTCCATGCACTTCAAAAGGAATAATTAAGATGAATCCCCTTGCTCAGGAACTTAACACTCTGATTAAGACCCTTAACCCCCATGTCTTTGAAATGCTGTCGGACATGGGCAAAAATCTTTTTTTCCCAAAGGGGATACTCACCCAGAGTGCCGAAGCAAAGCTCAAGGCGGACAAGATAAATGCAACCATCGGCATAGCCAAGCAGGACGGGGTTGTGATGAACCTTCCGTCAATCGCAGGTCTTGTAAGCGGTATCGATCCGGAGCATTTTCTTCCCTATGCCCCTTCATTCGGTCTTCCTGAACTCAGGAAGATCTGGAAATCCTCACTTTATCTTAAAAACCCGTCCCTTGAAAACAGGGCTATAGGGCTTCCGGTGGTTACTTCGGGCATCACCCATGCCATCTCCACCTTTGCCGATCTATTTGTTAACCCCGGCGAAAGTGTCATTCTTCCCGACATGATGTGGGGAAACTACAGTTTGACCTTTCACGTGAGGAACAGGGCTGAAATAGCGCTTTATAATACCTTTAAAGCCGATTTGACCGGCCTTGACCTTGATTCCTTTGAAACAACTGTCAGGAGAGAGGCACAAAAAAGCGGCAAGGTTATCATAGTTTTAAATTTTCCCAACAATCCCAGTGGTTACTCACCCACGGTTGAAGAGGGACAAAGGATCGCTCAAATAGTCACGGACGTTGCAGACACGGGTGCCAATGTGGTTGTGGCCTTTGACGACGCCTACTTCGGGCTTTTCTTTGAAGATGAGACCATGAAAGAATCCGTTTTCTCTCTGCTTGCCAATACCCATGAAAGGATACTGGCCGTCAAGCTTGACGGAGCCAGCAAGGAGGACTATGTGTGGGGGCTCAGGGTTGGGTTTGTCACCTATGGTACCAAGGTTGCGAGCAATCAGGCTGGGAACAATCAGAATGATGCACTTTACGAGGCTCTTGAAAAAAAGACGGCAGGATGTATAAGGGCAAGTATCTCCAACTGTTCCCACCTTGGTCAGTCCATTGTGCTCAAATCCATGGCTGATGAAAACTACCAGGCTTACAAGCAGGAGAAGTTTGACCGCCTCAAGGAGAGGGCCATGGAGATCAAGGCTGTTCTCAGGGATCCCAAATACTCCCCGCTCTTTGACGTCTATCCCTTTAATTCAGGATATTTTATGTGTATCCGTCTTAAAACAGTGGATGCCGAGACCTTGCGTGTTCATCTTCTCGACACCTATGGAACGGGTGTGATCGCCATTGGTTCAAAAAACATTCGAGTTGCATTCTCCTGCCTCGAGCCGGGGGATATAGGTTTGATGTTTGACACCATTCTTATGGGAATTAGTGACCTTATGACCGCAGATTAAACAACTTGAACGAAACAGCCGCAAAGGGCACCCGCAAGGGGAGCCCCTACATCGGTGTTCTTACACCATAGGGGAATGAAACTTTCAGGTGAGATGGGGTGTAAACAGCTTATTCTCAGGGATGATGAGGGGGATTAAATCTCCGGATATCGCCGTTGCCGGTCGCTGGCTTTTTCACTTTATCCTCATCGGGATAATTGCAGGTTTAGGATCTGTGGTGTTCTACTATCTCTGCCAGGTGGGTGTTCATCTCTTCATGGATTTCATGGCAGGGTATCGGCCGGAAGCCCCGGCAGGCGAACAGCATCTCTTTGCCCCTACGAACACGGTTTTCAACCGATGGGTACTCCTGATCCTTCCGGCCGCAGGCGGCATTATCAGCGGATGGCTCGTTTACACCTTTGCCCCGGAAGCTGAGGGCCACGGCACCGACGCCGCCATCGAGGCCTACCATTCAAAGGGCGGCTTCATCCGGGGCAGGGTTCCGTTCATCAAAACCCTAGCTTCTGCCATAACCCTGACAACCGGGGGGTCTGGGGGAAGGGAAGGCCCCATCGCCCAGATAGGTGCCGGATTCGGATCGTTTCTTGCCACCCGCATGAGGCTCTCCGACCGGGAACGGCGCATCATGATGGCCGCAGGTGTGGGAGCAGGGGTGGGCAGTATCTTCCGCGCTCCCCTGGCAGGAGCCTTGTTTGCCGCAGAGGTCCTCTATCGTGATCCCGAGTTTGAGTCGGATGTGATCATTCCTGCCGGGATTTCGTCTGTGGTCGCCTATTGTATCTTCTGTCTTGTTTTTGGCTGGGGTTCTTTGTTCGACTCACCTGGGTTCAGGTTTCAAAACCCTCTGGAACTTGGCCCTTACACCGTACTTGCCCTTGTGCTTGTAGTGACTGGCATATTTTATATCAAGGTCTTTTACGGCATAGCGGGCTTTTTCCACCGTCTCAAGATTCCCAATTTCTTGAAACCCGCCATCGGCGGACTTGCCACAGGTATCGTCGGTTTTTTCCTTCCCTACACCCTTGCCTTTGGCTATGGGTATGCCCAAAAGGCAATTTTCAACGAGCTCTCCATTTCCATCCTTCTGGCCCTGGCCATTGGCAAGATTTTCACCACCTCCTTTTCCATAGGTTCAGGCGGCAGCGGGGGTGTTTTCGGGCCGTCCATCGTCATTGGAGGCGCCATGGGCGGGGTGGTGGGCAAGCTGTTTCATGTTTTGATGCCAACGGTTGTCACCAATCCCGGCACCTTTGTCATTGTGGGAATGGCAGGCTTTTTTACGGCCGTATCAAACACGCCCATTTCAACCATCATCTTTGTCAGTGAGATGACCAACTCCTACCATTTATTGCTTCCTTCTCTCCTGGTCTGCTCCCTTTGTTATCTATTATCAAAACCATGGACGATATTTCACAATCAGGTAAAAAACAGGGTTAATTCGCCGGCCCATGCCGGTGAGTTTATGATGGATATTTTACAGACCATCAGGGTTCAAGACCTTATGGGGCTTGTAAAAAAGGTGGTTTACGTGAAGGAGGATATGCCTTTTTCAGCGTTTAAGCAGCTCTTTTCAACTACAAAGCAGCACTACTTTCCTGTGATGAATCGGCACAACCGGTTTTGCGGCATTTTTTCCAGCACGGATATCCGCGGGGTGATTTTTTCCAAAACAATCGAGGACCTTGTTGTGATGCGGGACATCATGGTCTCTGATCTCATCATGACAACCCCGTCAGAAGATATCAATACGGTGCTCCAGAAGCTTACCATTAAAAACATCGATGCCCTTCCCGTTGTCAAGGAGGAGGACCATGGGGTCCTTCTCGGGCTTCTTTATCGCCGGGATGTGATTGCCCATTACAATCAATACGTGAAGGAAATGAAGGGCCATCAGTAAGAAACTTTCATCAGAAACAGCCCCTTTGCCGGAGCTGTAGGGCCTGCAAGACTCCTGTCTCTGCCTTGGAGGATCTTCCTGAAGTCAATCGGTGTGATTTTTCCGGCTCCTGCAAGCACAAGGGTGCCAACGATGTTTCTCACCATGAATCGCAAAAAACCATTGCCCCTGATCTTGAAGTAGAAGCGATCCTTTGCCGTTTTTTCAAATCCTGCCAGAAACAGGGTCCTCACCGTGGTTGAGCGAGGGCTTCCAGCTCCCTCAAACGCCTTGAAGTCGTGGGTCCCGGTGATGATCCTGCAGCATTCTTCCATGGCATCTATTTTAAGGGGGTGTCTTATATGCCACACAAAATTCCGGCCAACTGCGCAGGGCAGCTCCCGGTTTAGAAAAAAATAGTGATACTCCTTTTCCCTGGCATTGTATCTTGCATGAAAAGCTTCATCCACCTCTGTGCATTCATGAACCACAATGGGACCTTTCAGCAGGCTGTTTAACCCCTTCTTCAGCTGACTCTGTCCCATGGAGGTGGAGGCCTGGAAGTTTGCCACCTGGGCAAGGGCGTGAACGCCTGCGTCGGTCCTGCCAGACCCCCATATCCTTATGGGCTGATCAAGCATGAGGCCGAGGGCGTTTTCGATCTCTCCCTGGATTGTAGGGCTGTTGTTCTGCACCTGCCAGCCCGAATATTCGGTGCCGTCATACTCTAGGGTGAGCTTGAAGTTTTTTTTCATAGCCGGTTGCAGGGAATATTGGCAAGTTTTTCTTCAAAATAGTCGTCGATTAAATCCTTGTACCTCTCCTGGGGGATTTCATTGTTGCAGGACCTGCAGCAGATGGTAATTCTTGTTCACGAGCGCTTGATCAAAAGTGCGCCTCCGCAGGAGGGGCAGGGTGGTGTCCCAACATCTCTCATTTTTATACTTTCCAAATCTAAGAATTACAGTTAAAAACATCAAACAAAATATGACAAAAAAAGTAAAAGTCAAATGTTGAGCATTTGTCCCCCCTTTTGTTCCCAATGTTCCGGTCAGAAAAACCAAAGGAGGCCCTAATGCCAATTTTTTTTAAATGAATTCTTTTTTGCCATGGTGTATAATCCTTCATTTAAAATGGAAAATAATTAACGCTGGGTTTCGCTGTGCTCTACTCAACCTGCAATCCCAGCCTCACGATTGTGACAAATGGTCGATATCAAGGCCAAAAACAAATATTGGAGATAGGAATGAAAGGCTTTAAATTTAACGGAATCATGGCAGGTATCAAAAAAAAAGATACCTTGGATTTTGGCATCATCTTTTCTGAAAAGCCTGCTGCAGCCGCAGCTCTTTTTACACAGAATAAGGTTGTTGCAGCACCCGTCATCCTGGGCAGGGAACGGATTAAATCGGGGTTGTGCCAGGCAATTGTGGTTAATTCCGGCAATGCCAACTGCTTTACCGGTAAACAGGGAGTGGAGGATGCAAACAAAACCGCAGCCCTTGCCGCCAAGGCTTTAAATATTGCTCCCGAGCTTGTCATGGTTTCGTCCACCGGCGTGATTGGAGCGCCCCTGCCCATGGACAGGATCGAACAGTCGATTCCAGACCTTGTCCAGACAATGGATCTGGATAAAATAACTTCCTTTGCAACGTCTATTTTAACCACGGATACCTCGGTCAAGATGGTAACCAGGGAATCCAGGGTAAAGGGAGGTTCTTTTACCATTACCGGTGTTGCAAAAGGTTCTGGCATGATTAAACCAGACATGGCCACCATGCTATCGTTTGTCATGACAGATCTTGATATATCGTCCCTTTTGCTGCAGTCGTGCCTTAAAAAGGCGTGTGATCGGTCGTTTAACCGGATCTGCGTTGATGGTGATACCAGCACCAACGACACGGTGATAGCCCTTGCAAATGGTCTGTCCCACACCGTTCTTGAGGACAGTGACGATTCCTTCGAGTTCCAGCAATGCCTTGACGAGGTGCTTCTTGAGCTCTCCAGAATGATCGTAAAAGACGGAGAGGGGGCTACAAAACTTGTCAAGATTAAGGTTCAAGGGGCAGTTACAGGGGAGGATGCCCTGAAGATCGCCGAGACCATTGCCCAGTCAAATCTGGTAAAAACAGCCATTTACGGACAGGATCCCAACTGGGGCAGGATCGTCGCAGCTGCCGGAAGATCGGGCGCTGCTATTAATCCCGAATCTTTGGATCTCAGGTTCGATGATGTCTCCCTTGTAAGGGACGGTGTGTGGCAGGGAAAGGAGGCTGAGGCTGCGGCCGCAAAGGTGATGCAGGAGAGCGAAATAGAGATTGTGCTGGATCTTAAAATGGGTGCGGCCAGCGATTGGTATCTGTTTTGCGATTTTTCCGAAGAGTACGTTAAAATCAACGCAGATTACAGATCATGAGGCTTCAGAAGTTCCTGGCCCATGCAGGGGTCTGTTCCAGACGACGGGGCGAGGCCTACATCCTTGAAGGAAGGGTCAAGGTTAACCAAGAGGTGATCCTCTCCCTTGGAACAAAAGTTGATCCTGAAGTTGACCTTGTGGAGGTGGATGGGAAAAAAATTACATTGGCCGACGATAAGAAAAAGATCTACATTGCCCTGAATAAGCCCATGGGGGTGGTGAGTTCCTGCTCCCATCCCGGAGAGAGGGTCGTGGTTGACCTCATCGACATCAAGGAGAGGGTCTATCCCGTCGGCCGGCTGGACAAGGATTCCGTGGGGCTGCTGCTCTTGACAGATGACGGGACCCTCCACAACCGCCTTTCCCATCCTTCGTTTGACCATGAAAAGGAGTATGTGGTTGAAACAACCGCTTCCATCACTGATCAAGCTCTGGGTCAAATGGCCGAAGGGATTGTTCTTGACGGCAAGCTGACCCGGAGGGCCAGAGTTAAAAGGCTGTCTGATAACAGCTTTAACATTGTGCTGAAACAGGGACTTAACCGCCAGATCCGTCGTATGGTAACGGCCGTGGGCAATCGGGTCAAAATGCTCAAAAGAGTCAGGATGGGTAATGTCAGACTTGGAGATCTCGGCGTCGGCAAGTGGCGCTATTTGACCGAATCAGAGGTGCGGGAACTCAAGAAACAAAAGACAAAAGACAAAGTTCAGTCCTAATTTAAGTTTTGTGCTTTTTTGTGTCCGTAATGACATGTGGGTTTTATGAAACTCCCACCGAAACATCACTGTGAGAACCTCGACTTTAGAGCCCTCTTTGGTTCTCCTGACCGGAACATTCAAAACCAAAGGGTCGAAATATTTAAGAAGTGTCAAAGTTACCCCCGACGTTTTGCGTTCCGGTCAGGAGAACCAAAGGGGGCGGAATGAAACTACTGCCCGCCCTGTACCATCGTGTTTCATCGTTCGTTGTGTCCGTGAGAACGTGCCGGTTATAATGAAATTGTTTCGTTAAGATTTATGGGTATAATTTTCGTTTCTGGAAAATTTCTGCTCACCTGATCCGTAAACGGGGTGATGTCAACGGTCTGGGATATAGGCGGGAAAAAGTCATCCTGGTGATGGGGAATGACAAGGCCGGGCCTCAGGGCGTCAACATAGGCAAGGGCTTTGTCACAGATCCGGGAATGTCCCTGGAGGGGCAGGAGGAGAATGTCCCAGGGGTTTAATCCCAGGTGTTGAAGTTCCCGGGCGGTTGACCCGCCTGAGCCAAAAAAAAGGATGGACCGGTTCTCCACTTCAAACCGCCAGCCCAGGACCTGGCCGCAGGGAAAATTCAGAAACAAAGGTATGACTTGAGACAGTTTTCTGCGGGCCCTGATAAGGGTGGACACCATCAATCTCAAGTCAAATCTAATATGGCGACTGTAAAAACAGGTGGCCTTGACTCCGTTGAATTCAACTTCAAACCCATCATTGTCAACGGGCCGGATCTTTTTTTCAGGCAGACCCATACCCGCCAGGGTATGGGCCGCAGTTGGGCTGCACACCACACAGGCCCCTGTTTCTTCCACAATAGCCGGGAGATCCAGGATATGATCAAAATGGCCGTGGGAGATAAAAATATGGGATGCACCTCTAAGATCTGAGGGGGTAAGATGCTGGCAGGGGCTTGCATCGGCATTCCGGCTCAGGTAAGGATCGATTAGAAAGCATGCCTTCCGGGTGCTGATTTTAAACCCTGCTGTGCCCAGCCATTGAATCTCCATGGGTAACCTCCTGCCCCTGCCTTTCCTACATCTGCTGTATCCCGATTGCCGATCGTATCTCTGCGAGAAAGGGCGTTGCATATTCCCTGG